>Ga0078972_1000138_pt1 | contig 297615 bp, 300 predicted proteins | sample YelNatPaOPGAMG01_FD_67568 | JGI IMG/M metagenome (GOLD analysis project Ga0078972, IMG submission 67568) | Hot spring thermophilic microbial communities from Obsidian Pool, Yellowstone National Park, USA - OP-RAMG-01 (SPADES assembly) (version 2) | ecosystem: Environmental > Aquatic > Thermal...
CTGCATTCGCAACATACGCTGGAAGGATGAGTAGGAGGAATGTTAGAAGGTCAAGCATGCTTTTTTTTGAAAAGAAAGATTTTTAATCCCTGTTTCAATCCTACATTAGTCTTGTTCTAACAAAACTGCGCGCGAAAAAAAGGAGGTGGTTGTGATGGGTTTCAATCCTACATTAGTCTTGTTCTAACTTTGCCCGGGAAGTGCGAGAAACCCTACGCTCATGCCTGTTTCAATCCTACATTAGTCTTGTTCTAACAGATGATGAGGATGACTGATGTATCCACTTGTGATCTGTTTCAATCCTACATTAGTCTTGTTCTAACAAAATTTATGTTGCTGACGCGCGAGAAGAAACAATGTTTCAATCCTACATTAGTCTTGTTCTAACCGATTCATGAAGGCAATTACTGCGGCAAAAATTGGGTTTCAATCCTACATTAGTCTTGTTCTAACTAAAGTTTATTAGTAGACAACAAACGAACATCGACGGTTTCAATCCTACATTAGTCTTGTTCTAACTCTAATAATGTTTTTAAAAGAATAGAAAACGACAGAATGTTTCAATCCTACATTAGTCTTGTTCTAACGGAAAAATAGGAGGTCAATTATTATCGTATAAAGCAAATGTTTCAATCCTACATTAGTCTTGTTCTAACACTGCGCGCGCGAAAAAAAGGAGGTGGTTTGGATGGGTTTCAATCCTACATTAGTCTTGTTCTAACCTTGTCGTGTCGAATGGAGGAGTGTGAACGCGCTGGGGGGTTTCAATCCTACATTAGTCTTGTTCTAACTTTATAAAGACTACAAAAATTTAGAGAAAAATAAAAGTTTCAATCCTACATTAGTCTTGTTCTAACCATGTGTTATTTTGTGCGTCTATACAGGGGTTATGAGTTTCAATCCTACATTAGTCTTGTTCTAACGCATGAGAGAGCAGAAAAAGAAGAAAACTGTCCGTCAGTTTCAATCCTACATTAGTCTTGTTCTAACTCGCGTTGAATGGCGGAGTGTGAACGCGCTGGGGGGTTTCAATCCTACATTAGTCTTGTTCTAACTTTTATCACCTCTTTAGTATGTTGTCTTTAGTATGTGTTTCAATCCTACATTAGTCTTGTTCTAACGTGTATATAAAAGAGTGAGCGTGATGATATGAAGCTGTTTCAATCCTACATTAGTCTTGTTCTAACTTTTTCGTCGAGTATATCTGGACTTATAGTGTCAGTGTTTCAATCCTACATTAGTCTTGTTCTAACTTAATGAAAAAATACTTGAGAATTTGTTTCTCTTAATGTTTCAATCCTACATTAGTCTTGTTCTAACAGGCCGATTTTTTGAAATTTTTTCTTCGAAAAGGAATAAAAACTTAATGCTATTTTATCGCGAATCGCCGGTTTTGTAAATGAAGCCTGAGATTCGCGACTTTTAGATAACAAATGCATTTGGATCTCCTTTTTTTACACCAAGCTCTTTTCTTTCAAATAGTTTTGCATCAGAGAATTTATAAATCGTAACACAATCATGCTCTGGGTCTATCAGATCAAGAAGGCTTTTTTGGATCTCTAAGAAACGACTTTCTGTTATCTCACCTTCAAAAAGAGAGTTCTGGACCCAGGTAAGTTGAGTTCTTAGGTAGCTTTTGACTTTATTCACCCTTTCAACAGCAACATCATAAGCGACTATCACATACATACTACCACCATATCACAAATGGTTTGTATTCCTTTACACCTATTAAATGTTTAATCAACTTGTATGCTTCAAGACGGATAAGCCTCTGGTAAGATACATTTCTTCTTAGGGACCTGTGCTTGATTGTTGTTGCAAGTTTTTCTTCGTAGTATTTCAAAAATTTTCTTTTTCCTTCTTCTGTAAAGACAATTCCATCAAGCTCTTCTTTAAAGTCTTCTAATTGTATTATTTTTTTATTAACTAAATAGAATATCAACCTATCCACAATCAGAGGTTTGAATATTTCACTTATGTCCAAGCATAATGAAAAACGCCTTTCTCCTGGTTCATGAAGATATGAGATGGTTGGGTTTAATTGCGTGTTGTAGATCTCAGTTAATGTAGCAGTGTAGAGAAGAGAGTTCCCAAAACTTATCATGGCATTGACTTCATTTTGAGGAGGTTGTCTTGTTCTTTTCTCATACTTAAAATCTTCATTCAATATATGATCAAAACAACTATAGTATTCTATCCTTGCCCTTGCTTCAATGTTCATCAGCTCAGTAGGTGTTTTTGCATTTTCAACCTCACCAGCTAAATTTGATAATGCCTCAACCTTTCCTTCTATTTTATATTCAGAAATTGTCTTACGCATGTTTTCTATTGCGCCATAAACAAATTTTCTAGCAATTATCATCCTTTTTGATTGATCAAGATAATACTCAACCTGTTTTACTAGAAGCTCACCAGCAACGAGCTTCTCCCTAGGATAAAAACTTCCATCATAAAATCCATAGTAATTAAAGAAATGGATTGGAATTCCTTTTTGTGCAAAGTAATGGATGACACCAGAACTAACTGTTAAAGGACCATGGGCATAAAGTTGCTGAATGCTCTCTATAGGAAGTGGCCTCTTTCCGTCTTTGTTTATAAAGTAAATTGTGTTTTCATGCCTTTCCAGTATTCCTTCTGAAACTATATGGAAATTCTTTTTCATATTCATCACCTAATCTGACCAGCATAGCTCATAATACGAGCATCTTTTACAATAAGGTTTTCTTATAGGTTGTGGTGGTGTTGGTTGGGATACTATTTCTCCAATTTTTTTAAGGGCATCTTCAACCTCTTGTTCAGACTCTTTTGTTAAGGAAAGTTCTTTTACCCTTCTTATCAAAGGGTAATTGAGAATAGCCCTTGTGTTTGTTATTCCTTTTTTCTTCAAAAAATAGAGATAGTATAAAACCTGCATCTCATGGGCTTTTTCCATTTTTGGGGATTTCTTAATCTCATGAATTTCTATTCCATCCCCTTTTTTTATGAAATCTATTGCTATCTTATTATCTATCAACTCGTTTTTTCTTTCTCTTTCATAGGTGGTATTATCTATCAATCTCCCGATTGCAACAAGATCTGAGTTAGATTCCATAGAAAGGAAATGGGAGAAAAACCAGAGCTTTGTTTGGCAAACATACAAGTAATTAATCTGAGCCCCAGTATATAGCGTATGTCTTCCTATAACATTAAATACACTTTCGGTATCAGATGACATTTTCACTCTCTTCTATCTCTTGTTCATCAATGTTTAAGTTTTCGATTTTTGTTATACCAAATTTCACAACATCTTCCTCTTTGCAACCAATCCTTTCTGTTGTTATGATCGTAAAACCACCAACAGTATTTTTTGAAATTTTATTTAGATTCTCAAATGCGAATATTGGAATATTTATTGAGTGGTCATACAAAATCTTTAATACTTTCCATTTTAGATTTTCATCAATTTGTTCAACTTCCATTTCTTTAACGATCTCGTTGATTGACAAATTTCCGATATTTTTACTGTTTAATATTTCAGCAAGCCTCTTTTTTAATTCCTTATCTTCCTCATTTTCTGATTCATTACCATCTATTAAATCGGCAAAAACAACCTGTACTCCCGCAATTCTTCTAAAAATACGCTGAGCCTCACTTCTTTTTTCAGCAGAAGTATACCCTAACCATTTTAGATTTTCTTTGATTTTTTGGATGTATCTATCTTCTAAAGTCTTGTCTTGAGTGTTGTCTTGAACTTTCTCACTAAAAACTTTCTTAATTAAATCAATTTCATTTTTATAATCAAGAACTAAATTGGAGTCGCTTACTTCTTTAATTTTCTTTTCTGTAGCTAAAATTACATCTTCATCATAAATAGCAAATGTCCCTTTATCATTACTGCTAAAGATATAAATGTTCGGCTTTTCCCCTCTGTAATCTTCACCGCGATTTCTATAAATTCTACCCCATCTTTGAATTTGACTATCTATTGGAGACATCTCAGTAATAAGAATATCAAAATCTATATCCACTGATGCTTCAACTATTTGTGTTGATATAACAATCATCCCTTCAATTGGATCTTTTGTTTCTTTCTTATTTTGTTGTTTTTCTAAAGTATCTTTAATTTCCTTTATTCTTCGTGCTTTTTCCTTTTCTAAGAGTCTAGAATGTAAGAGGAGTGGTATCTCTTTTGTTTTTTTCTTATTTTGTTTTTCTTCTGTAGTTCTATTCCCATCCTCTACTTTTATTTTAAGTCTACTCTCAAATTCTTTTTCAAGCTCCTTAAATAATTGAACGGCTTTCCCCACATTATTCACAGTTATTAAAACGTTCTTTTCTCTATTTGCGTTCAGTATTCCCGTTATATCTTCTATATTTTTTACTATAAGCTCTTTATTTTTGTCGTATTCAAATAGAGGTTTATCTATAAAAGAGATCTTATGTCTTTTTAGTTTATTGTTTTTAATAGTGACGCCCAAAGCGTCTTTCTCAATATCGATTTTTTTGAAGTTTTTAAAGAATTTCTCAAAATACGTCTCAAAATACGGTGGGAAAGTTGCAGTTATAATAAGTACACTCCCTTTCAATTGCTGTATATCTTCTATTGTTCTTATAATGACTGCTGCCATTTCTGGATTATATGCTTGTATTTCATCTATTACAACAGATGAAATAGGATAAATGCTATAGAGTTTATCGAAACCATAATATTTAATTGATGAAAGAAATACTTGATCTGGTGTAGTTAATATCAAGGGAGAAGAAAACAATCTTGATGTTGTTTGCTTTTCATCTATGCTTAGGTCCTTTCCATCTTTTTCTTCATCTAAGTATTCTATAAAAGATGTTGAATGCAAAATTCTTAGGTCATCTTGCTTGAAATATCCATTCTTCTCATTTGCGAAGCGGTTATATAAATCATTTAAAGCAACTCTTAGAGGTAAGGTGTAAATCAACTTTTTACCTCTATTTTTTGCCCATAGTAAAGCAAATTCTGTTTTACCAGAACCAGTAGGTGCGATAAGAATAAGATTTTCACCATCCCTGTGCTTAAGAAGTTCTTCTTGCCATAAACAATCAGAGTTTATTTTCTCTTTTATTTTCACGTCTAAATCACCAAATACATCGGTTAATTTCTTTTGATATTCTATTTCCACGTTTCCACTTGCAGAGTAATCACATCTTCTTAAACAACCAAGAAAAACAAAGAAATCATACCATTCCGAGTTTTTGTTTTGATCCTTGTTATGTAAATCAAATTGATGTGGATCAAAAAGTATCAATTTAGGAGCCAATCCATCTTCTTCACTAAAATCATTCAAGCGATCAAAATTAATTTTTTGCTCTAGTTTTGTTAGTGTGCTTTCTACGAATTCGTCTTTAACACCCTTTTTGATGTATGCAATCAGTTCTTTTAGGATTTCTTCTACTTTGTTTCTATTTTTTTGTAAAAACACTACATAGTTTTTAAGATCAGAATATTCTCTGTTCCTTTGATATTCTCTGATCACTTCACTAATGTCAATTTTTTCCCGATTAGTGTAGAAATCATTATAATGGTGTAAAAGAATTGCAGTCCCAATTTTACCCATCCACTTATCAGATTCTGCTTCAGCAAATACTTCAGCAAATATTTTCAAATATAAAAGAGAAATTACTTCGTGGTGATTAACATTTACGTTTGCACTTTCTTCTTTTAAGAAGTCTCTTACGTTCTTAAATTCTTCTCCATTTTCTCTTTCTTCTTTCCTGAATACTTTTTTTTGGAATGTATAATCTATTTTTCCTAAATCGTGTAGGAAACAAGCGATAATCAAATTCTCGAAAAATTTATCAGTAAGTTTATCATACTGAATCTTATCTCTATTTTCATTTACGAATTTTTTCAAGTCTACAGCCCTTTGAACAGTCTCTTTAATATGATCTTTAAGCAGATAATTCTCTTGACTAGAATCCTTTGCCCTTAAATAATCTAAAATGCTCATATTATAACCACCCATACTTATCAAGAATCTTGAATTTTTTATCTTCTATCAAAAATACTTCATAGCTAACTTCCTCTTCTAAGTTTAGCAAAAGGTTATAATCGTATCCTGTGTAAACTACGGTTTCAAATTCAACTTCTCTCTCTGTTTGTTTGTTTATTTCAGCTTTATGTTTGACTGGTTGATCTCCATTTTTGAAGTAAACTTTAACAGGAATAGAATAAACAGGATACCTAATCGCTCTGATGGGTAATCCTTTATTTATAAGATATGTTGGGAAAGCTAAAACAATATTTCCCTTTACATTCTTTTTTTCAGTAGTTATTCCTTCGCTACCAATTACTCTCTTTATAAAAACAACATCTTCGCTTCTTCCAAGGGTTAAAACTTTTGATGGTTTTTCTAGTGCTTCTTTTATTTTTGCAATTAGATTCTCCTCTCCTTTTATGAAAATATAGAGATGACCATTAAATAATTCTTGCTGATAAACTGGTGTGCGTTGGGATGTTATTCCTTCACCATAAAGAGGTAAGCCTTGGTTTATCAGTTTGCCTTCCTTAGATATTCCAACATCTCCTTTTATCAGACTTTGATAATTCCAGAAAGTGCTCTCAAAACCACCATGCACACTGACTTTTAAGCCCCACCACTCTTCAACACCATATTTATTTCCATACCAATCATCACAAGCATTCTGAAGCATTCCTATAATAGTTGATTTAGGAGGCAATGGGAAGGTTTGTGCATAGTAAAAAGTGAAGGGGTTTCTAAACTGCGCAAATGGTTGAAAAAGTTCTATGAAAAGTGTCTTTGACGACATATTATTCACTACTATATTGTTTTATTCGACATTAACCTCTGGTGCACGGAAAATATATATCTCGCTAAGATCACCATCAGAAAAAAGTTTTGATAGTGCTGGTTTGTCTTCGCTAGATCTATTGCTATCACCAAGAAGAAGTTTTTCTGCTTCATCCATTGTTTTAATCCGCTCTCGAGTTATACCAGAATCAATAATTTTAAACAAAGGTTTCCTTAATTTTACGACTTTTCGAACAATTCTTATTTCATTGTCATTTTTTGATTCATTTTTTTCTTCATATATTTCTTCATATTGATCTGATAAGATGATTTTGTCTTTATAAGACTTATATGGTTTGCCATTATAGAATCCTGCAATTAAAAGTTTTGGGTGTAAGATTTCATTTCGGCCTTTTATATTTCTGTTGAGATAAAGAATAGATTTGATAAGCTGTTTTATTCTTTCGATTTGAGTGGTTGAACTCAACTTGTAATTTATTCGAAACACTTTTTCGAGTGATTTGTCTACACATAAATCCACAGAATCTTTCAACTTAACAGGAATTTCCCTTTTATCTTCGCCTTTTAAAATAAGATTTTTGTCTTTTTGTTCTATCTCTTTTAGTTTGAGAGTTTTTTTATTAGCTTCGTTCATTATTTCCAACTTTTCATCTTTTGCTAAATATACGTCAGACTCACCTATTTTATCAACATCAATGACAACAGAGTATATATAATATGTCTGATGTTCCTCTATGGTAAATAAGTTTGGATCCATCTTTCCAGTACTTTCAATCATTCTTTTTGCAAGGCCGAGATTACCACAAAAATGACTATCATAATTATATGGTGTAAGAGAAACTGCATGGCTGATTTTTACAGGAGCTTCTCTTGCATTTTGTGGGTTAGTGTTCGTGATTAGATAACCAAATAAATCAAACTCTGGGTAATTTAAAATTTCTCCTGAAAGCAGAAGGTTGATGGATGGCTGAATAACAGTTTTCTCTCCTTCTCCAGCTCTTTGGAGATTATTAGGTGAGGTTAGTTCCCATAAACCCAAATTTTTTCCAGTTTCTAACAGACTGTACCTTAGTGCATATCTGCTTACTAAACTATACTGTTTCCCATCCCATTTTGTGATCTTCTTTAATTCTTGATAGTTTCCTTGGCCTTGGTCATAGTTCAACGAACTTCCATAGAACACTACATCCAGTACAATGTATTTTCTTCCCTTGTTTTGGCTATTCCTCCCGATATTTTCCTCCCCAGTTTTTGTATTTTTTTCTTCACTCATTTTTTTCACCTCCATATGTTGCCATAATACCAAGTATTATGGAATATGCAAAGTTTACAAATGCTTCTTCAGGCATAACATCGTAACATTTTTTAAGTTCTTCCCATAATTCCTTAAAGTTTCCTTTTGGTTTGTTAATCGCTTTTATTAGAATGTAAAAAAACTTCTTTTGGTCGTTGTTTCTTACTGTTTCTAGTAAATTGTATACAAGTTTTTGTTTATAATTGTCCGATTCATCTTTGAATCCGTCTAGTGCGGCGTCCTTAAGATCCTTTAGATAGATGTTCAGTTTTGTGTTTCCAATAACTCTTTCCCAATAATTTTCACTCATTTTTTCTACCTCCGATAAGGTTCATAACTAATATCAACCCATATATTTCAAAACACACATTATTCTTTATAATTTTTTCCATAAGCCATCTGTTAAAGCTATCGTTAGAAGCTAGCTCTTTGCTTTCATTTAAGTTTTTAAGAAGAATGTTTAAAAATAAATTCTTATCTTTTGCTTTAAGTGCACTAATTAGTTCTCTTGCGATTCTGGATTTCTTATCTTCATCGTTGCTTATTATTTTGATTAAACTCGCACAGTATGATGTCCTTCGTACATCTTCTTTTATGTCTTGTACTAAACCTTTGTAATTGTTAAAGTAATTTTCTGAGAAGATACTGCTGTTTGGTTTTTCATTCTCTGATCTGAAATAAAGAATATTTGCTTCGGTTATCAAAGAGTAAATGGCAGAGTAATAACTTAAGTTAGTTTCATTATTTATGACTAAATTAACATGATTTAAAATTAGGGGATATAGTGATTTCCCTTTTATGAATTCTTCAAGAAGCCAGCAAAATCTATTTTCAAAATTCTTACTTCTAAATTGAATGATATTATTCAAACTCTCTCTTATTTTATCGTCAAGAATTATTGAAGCTTGGAGTTTTGGGATACCGATATACTCGATATTTTCTTGGGTTTCATTATCAAGTGTTTGGTAAGATATTATATACATATTTTCTAAACTCCAAGAAGATTTGTACTCTACCAAAGAGTTAATTATCTGTTGCCATGTAATTCTAAAGATCAGGTTTGAATTTCTTTTATCTTCCAATTTCTTTTTGTATAGTTTCATCCTATTATTAATTCTGTAAGAGAACCCTAAATCATTTGAATAAAAGAGCACATTTCCCATATTTCTATAATTTTCAAACGCATATATAAAGCAGACCAGATAAACAAAAAGATATTCGAATTGCTTTTTAAGTGGTTCTGTTGATAATTTCGTATAATTGATATTGGAAAATTCTTTTTCTGATAATAGGAATTTATTTACAGTTTTGTCCATTCTTTTAAGTATTTCTTCTTCATTGAGATTAAAGCGAATCATATTATAAAAAGAATCTTTTTGCTCCAAATTGCCTTTTTTGAGATTAAAAAATAGAAAATTTTTGTAAAAACTGTTATCAATTGGGATTCTATAGAAAAGGCTTTCTTTTTTGGTAAGTTTTTGTTGTTTTACAACATTGTTTTCCCATTCATTCTCTAGGAAATTCATAATATCAAAATTCTTCTCTTTTAGTAATTCAATTGATCTTTTTAACTCCTTCGAAACATCTCCGTCATAGTTAATTAGCTTCTCTAAATCTTCATATTCAAATTTCGTTAACCCCTTTTTGCTTTTTAGAATTTCTTTAATTTCATCTTGATGCTCATTTTGTATTGTGGTGATAAGCTTCTCTCTTTCACCGATCTTTTGTAAGTATATTTGAGTGTTTTTGTAATTAAATTGCTTTTTTAGCTTCTTCTTATTATTGTATGCATCATCGTGGTAGATCAATTTAAACTTATTTTTGATCCAAGAATCTTTAAACAAAGCACAGATAAAGCTAAACCACACAAAATCAAATAACTCCTGGCTATCTTTGAATATTTTATCCTTCAATTCCTTATCCAATTTTTTGATTAGTTCTGGATTCACTTCTTGAGTTCTGCCTAGCAATTTATACAGATATGCAAATGGGAAATATCCATAATAAACTTTTTCGGGTTCTTTGTTAATTCTATTCTGTAATTCATTCAAATCCCATCCGTAAACCTCTTCCATTAGATTAACAAATCCAAGAATTCCAGCATCGATAAACCAGTTTCCAGTAAAGGCTAATTGATTTTGCATATTTTCATTATCCTGTAAAACTTCACCTTGTATTGCCCTCATTTAATATCACCAATAACATTCACAAACCCAAATCCCATACTATTTTTCTCCCCAAAACCGCAATCTATGGCGAATTCCAGGACATCTCTCCTTTTTCGATCGTACTTAAGGCCATGAAAATCAAATTCCCATATGCTGCCAAAAAGTTTATATTCATTTCCATCAAGGAGGATGCGACTAACGGTGGATTTCTTGAATCTGAAAACCTCAAATATGGGAAACTCCTCGATTTTTTTGCCGAAGAATTCGTTGTATTTTTTGAATATGTTTTCCTCAAGCTGTTTTATAAAAGCCTCAAAGGAATACTCTGGCTGCCAGAAGACATACTCCTTCTCAGAAACTATCCCGTACCTCTCGTAGTTTTTTCTTGGGATTCTTATGATGATGGGGGTGGCTGTAATGAGGGTGAGGTTGTTTGGGATCTTTGGCTTCAGGGTTTTTACTGAGAGAAGTTTAAAGCTAAGCTCCCCTATTTGAATGGGGCACTCTATGTTTTTTATCTTCTCCTCAAGAAGCCTTATAAGCCCAATCTCAGGAGAGGAGATGAGAAGTTTTCTTCTATCCCCTGTTTTGAAATCCCCTATGGGGAAGATGTTAGAGAAACAAAAAAACTTATACCCTTTCTTATCATGGAGAAGGGTATAGGGGGTTGCCCTGAGAAGTGTGTAGATGAAGCCCTGCAGTTTCGTGTAATAGGAAAGGTCGTAGGCAGCATCGCACTGAGAGGAAAGCTCCAAAAGCAGTCTCATCTAAGGGGTTTAGGGGGTGAATGTTTAAATATTTTATTTCCCCCCAAGGGGGAAAGATTTTATAAAAAGTTTCCCCCTAAAGGGGTAAATATTTAAAAACAGATGCGCCCTTCTTACTACCATGGATACCGCTAAGGTTAAGGAGTACATTGCGGATTTTCAAAAAAGCGAGTTTCCCCCACTTACACCAAGGGAACTCAGGATAAATGCGAGGACGACAGTGATAAATACGATCATCGGCCCGAGAAGAGCGGGTAAGACATACTACCTCTATCAACTGATGCAACCCATCCCAAGGCATGAGATCCTCTATCTCAACTTTGAGGATATAAGGCTGGTAAGCATAACATTCAAAGACTTTCTAGACATAGTAAACCTTCACACAGAGCTTACAAACACAAAGCCAGGTTATGTTTTTCTTGATGAGCCACAGGTTGTAGGAGAATGGGAGAAAGGGGTCAGAACCCTTCTTGACCAGCAAAAATTTAAGATTGTAATTACAGGCTCATCCTCAAAGCTCCTAAGCAAGGAGCTGGCAACCCAGCTGAGAGGCCGAACGATAACCCACATTTTACTTCCGTACAGCTTTAGCGAATTCCTAGAAGCGAGCGGGGTCCATCCAAAGCAACCCTTTAGTTCAGAGGAGAAAGCAAAACTCAGGAACTATTTAGAGAGATGGCTTGGATGGGGTGGTTATCCAGAGGTTGTTAAAACAGAGAGCGTTACCGAAAAAATGAAGATCCTTGAGAGCTACAGGGAGCTCATCGTATACAAGGATGTTGTAGAGAGGTACGGAATCAAAACCCCATTCCTCGCTAAACTGCTGACAGAGCATCTGATATCCAACTTTTCAAAGGAGTTCAGCGTGAATGCATTCTTCAATCTCCTAAAGTCGCGAAATATAAGGGTGAGCAAAAAAACACTCTATGCCTACCTTTCACTCATCGAAGATTCTGTAGCGATATTTTTAGTGGAGAAGTATTCACCAAAATTAAAAGAACAGAAGCTATCTCCAAAAAAGGTTTATCTGTGCGATACCGGGTTAGCATACAGACAAAGACATGAAAAGCCTAAGTTAATGGAAAACATGGTATTCCTTCAGTTAAAAAGGATGCAGAACCTAAACCCGGGGCTGGAGATCTTTTATTGGAAAAACCATCAGCATGAGGTTGATTTTGTTCTGAAAGAAGGCCAGGGAATAAGGAAAATTATTCAGGTTACGTACGCTGACTCTAGAGAGGATGTCCAGAAGAGAGAGCTTGCAAGTCTTCTTGCTGCAACAAAGGAGCTAAAACCCAGGAAGCTGGAGGTGATAACCTGGAACTATGAAGGGGAGGAGGTTTACAAAGGGAAGGGCATAACATTCACACCGCTCTGGAAATGGCTGTTGCAAACAAAACACCAACACTAAACCTCCAAAACCATCCCATCCCGTGCAACAATAACATTTCCATTAAAATGCTCCTGTGCTTCTTTGAGGAATTTCTGCTCTTCTGAAAAATGGTATCTTGGGCTTATGTGGGTGAGAACAAGGGTTTTCACACCAGCTTTGGAGGCAATCTTTCCAGCAGAGGCAGCAGTGGAGTGCATCCTCTCCTCTGCCTCTTCCCTGTGGTCCTCGAGAAATGTTGCTTCATGTATAAGAACATCCGCATCCTTTGAATGCTGAACAATGCTTTCATCCTCAGAGGTGTCTCCGGTGTAAACAATCTTCCTCCCAGGTCTCACCCAGCTCACCTCACTGAGGAGGATTTTTCTCCCATTAACAAAAACCTCCCCGTTCTTCTCTATCTCAGAAAAAAGCCTTCCTTTTATCCCAAGAGAATTTGCCTTTTTCTCATCAAACTTTATCCTGTCTTTTTCCTTGAAAACAAACCCAAAAGCCCTCCCACCGTGCTTCACCTTAAAGGCAGAGATGGAGTAGTCATTGCCGCGAAGGATCTCCCCTTCACTTATCTCATTCACCTCTAGAAAATCCCATTTGTTTATGAGAAGCTTTTCAAAACCCCTTGGGGCATGGATGGAGAGTTTTTTAGCGTTCGCAAGCCTGAGGGTTTCTATAAAACCATAAAGGCCTATGAAGTGGTCCAAGTGAAGATGGCTTATGAAAACATGGCTTACGCTTCCGTACCCAACCTTATATCTCATCATCTGCCTCTGAACACCCTCGCCTGCATCGAATAGAAAAACCTCGCCTGCCCAGTTAAGGGCAAAGGAGGGCATCCCTCTATCAAGTGAAGGAACGCTTCCAGAAGTACCAAGGAATGTTAGGATTGCAGGCATAAAAAAATAAGAAAAATAAAGAATAAATAGCTATGCCAATGGGGAAGAAGAGGCCTCTGATGTTCCCTCCCCACCCTCCTCACTCTTCTTCTTGCTCTTAACAATCTTAACCCTGGAGGGCGCAATAATGACATAGTCGTTTGTAAGGAGTGCGATGTCCCCGTCTATTTTTGTTATGTTCACCTTCAGCTTTGCTATTATGCTCTTAAGCCTGTTTGGCTGGTTTGAAAGCGGCTTGACATTTAGGATGATTACGTTGTTTGCGTTTATCTCCTTGAGCGCCAAATCCGCGTCTCCCTCATTCCTCAGGTCCACTCTCCTTATGTAATACTTCGGGGGAGGGGAAACAACATCTCCTTCTTCCAGGCTTATGTCGAGGTACTCCTCTATACCGGTGTCCTCGCGCTTCTTCCCAAAAATGCTATCAAGCAGTCCCATAACCGCCACCTCAGTACTGAAATTCTACCAAAGAGTTAATAAAACTTTCTAATAATTAAAGTAAGCATGGCTAATTTTGAGGAGATATTAAGCAAGGGTACATTGTTCATCAACAAGAATGTTCTTTCTCCTCATTACATACCAGAGCATCTTCCTTTCAGGGAGGAGTACATAGAGGAGATCATGCGCGTCCTCTCACCAGCGTTAAAGGAGCAGAAGCCGAAGAACCTTTTCATATACGGAAAGACAGGTACAGGGAAAACATGCAGCATAAAAATTGTTTTGGAGAAGTTCAACAGGTTTGCTGAAGAAAAAAAGCTGAACGCAAAAATGCTGTACATAAACTGCCGGGTTTACAACTCAAGGTACAGGATAATGAATAAGGTGATGAAATCATTCGTACCCGAGCTTGAGAAAACCGGTTTCGGGCTAACATTCATATACGAGAAAATGGTGGAGCTTCTAAACACAGGAATGCAGTTGGTTGTTGTTCTGGATGAGATAGATATGGTGAAGGACCTGGATGACCTTATATACACCATAACGAGGGCAAACGATGAGGTAAGCGGAAAAAAAGGTGGTGTGACAGTAGTTGGCATCTCAAACAAGCTATCTTTCAAGAACGAACTTGACCCAAGAAGCAAGAGCAGCCTTTATGAAACAGAGATTATTTTTCCACCTTACACCGCACCCCAACTGAAATCCATCCTTGAGCAGAGGGTGGAGGCAGGGTTCAGAAAGAACTCTGTTACGCAGGGCGCAATAAACCTCATAGCAGCCATCACAGCGCAGGAAACAGGGGATGCAAGGTATGCGCTGAAACTTCTCGAAAGGGCTGGAGAGGTTGCGGAGAACAACCAGAAAAACATAGTGGAGGAAAGGGATGTTGAGGAGGCGAGGAAGCGCGTAGAGTATGATATTACAGCAGAGGCAATAGCAACCCTTCCGATAAACCAGCAACTCGTTCTTTACACCATAGCAAAACTTTCAAAGGAAACAAAATTCCTTGACCCAGAACTTGAGGGATATCTTTTTTCCGGTGATGTTTACGAACATTATGTAAAGATGGGGAGGAGGTTGGGAAAAAAGCCGAAGAGCGCGAGATGGTATAGGGAGTACATAAATGAGCTCGAGGTCCTTGGGCTTATCTCAACCATCCTAAGCGGGAAAGGAATAAGGGGGAGAACAAGGTTGATAAAAATAGGGCATAACCCAGATGATGTGATAAAGATAATTGAAGGTAATAATATAATAATATAATCGTAATCGGGTAGCGATAGCTCACTCTTCGCCATCTAGAATTTCCAGGGCTTTCTTAACGCTCATGCCGGCTCTTATACCTAGATCCTCTGCCCAGCTCGTCACATCCTTTACCTTTGCGTTTATCATATCATCAATACTTTTTACACCAGAAACGAAAACAGCAACATCCCCAACCTTCTCAGCAGTTTCTTTGCTTATGTAAGAGCAAGCAACATATCCTTTCCTTGCTTTTATTATCACCAAGGGCATGTTGCCCAGCTGTTCTGTAAAAAAAACAAGTGTTTTTCCATTCACCTGTGTTTTCATACAACCCCCTCCCTCCTTTTTCTTATCTGCTCAGCCCTTTCCTTTTTCTTCTCGAATATCCCCCTATGCTTAGCACAGCTTATGCAGTAGTGAACCTTCCTTGCGGTAAGGTCAATGACAACATCCTTCTGCTCACCGGTATCAAAGCTCATGCCCTTAATATACTCAACGGATTTATCCCTTGGGATTCTTCTTCCACAGGCATCACACCTTACCAAAGGCTCTCTTCCCCTTCCCATTTTCATCCCCTATTTTTTACAAGGCTTTCAACATTTCCGATCAATGCACCATTTAGAGTGTATAGTTTTGAAGGCAACCATTTAAATATCTTATTCCTAAACAGGGGACCAACCGGTGAATCAACATCCCTCCCTACAGCGGGGTTGAAGGATGGAACAACTATGAGCTTCCTCTTCCCCTCTTCAGAAATGAGCCATACCTTTTCTCCATTCCACTCAAGATGGCCGTGCGACATGAAGAGAAGGTTTTTCCTGAGAAGCTTCTTTGGGGGGGTTGCGTGCCCATGGAAGAACGCAGCGCCCATGTACTCAAACCCCTTAGAGAAAATTTTCACATTCTTTATTCTCAGTTTTTGCAACCCCCCATCATGATTTCCCTTTGCAACCCATACCTCAAAATCCTTGGAGAGAAAGAGAAGAACCTCACGAACAATCTCAGGGGTGGAAAGGATGCTGTCCTTGACATCCCCCAGGATGAATATTTTTTTCTTCCTGTATCTTTTTCCGAGTGAGCGGAGCCTTGCAGCGATCTCCCAGGAGAGGGCGTAGAATTTACCCTTAACATATTTCTCCTCTATCCCAAAATGCGTATCGGCAACAACGAGCGCATCGTAGAAAACAAGGGCAGGCTCGCCTGTAATAAACCTTATCAGTTTCATAAATTTCTATTTGACGCTAACAGCATACTTCCCCGGAACCTTTATCCCGAGCATTTTTGCAACCTCGCTCTTCTCAGTATCCAGGATGTAGATCAAGCCGGAAAAGTTATCCGTAAGGTCCTCGCTCTGGCAAACAGGGCATTTCTTCCCTTCCTCAACAATGTAATTGCAGTTCCTGCATGCTTTCATTTTTTACCCTCCTTTTCCTCCTTTTTCTTTCCCTTTTCCTTTTTCTTCTCAGCCTCTATCCATGCCTCATTCCCCAGACCCTCAGCCCTCATGGTCAGCCCTATCTTGCTATCCTGCGGGGATTGCTTTAAGCTTACTGTTGAAACCTTCACTATGATCTCATCCCCTTTCTTCAAGGATTTCTTTTTATCAGAGGAGGAGATAACCTTGTTTTTCTTATCGTACGAAAACCTTTCCTTCCCTATCTGGGAGATGTGAAGAAGGCCCTCAAAAGGACCTATAGAAACAAAGGCGCCAAAATCCATCACCTCTCTTACAACCCCCCTGAAAACCTCGTTAACCTCAAGGTTGAAGGTAATGGCCTCGAACTCAACCTCATGGTAGATGTATGGGTCGCCGGGGAAAACAAGCCCGCTTGCCTTTGGCTTTGCCTTTGTAATCTCCAAAATAAGCCCGAGTTCTTTGTGCACCTTTCCCTCATACTTTTCTTTCAGAACCCTTTTCACCGCTTCCTCCTTTTCCATCACAAGGAGCTGGGGTGAAACCCTTACCCTATCCTCAGCAACAATATACCTGTACATAATTCTACCTCTTTTTTCTTTCTTTTTTAAACAAATTATATTTAAATGTTTTCCCTTCCTTTTTCAAACCATGTTCGGAACTTCTGGGGCGAGGGGGGTATACGGAAAGGAGATAACGCCTGAGTTTGTTCTCAAGGTTGCGAACGCTTTCTCAGAGGGGGAGGTTTATGTTGGGGTGGATAGAAGGGAATCAAGCCCGGCCCTTTACCACGCCGCTGTTTCTGGTGCGCTCTCAGCAGGAGCGGATGTATTCTGCTTGGGGTTTGCGCCAACACCGGTTGTTTCCTTCTACTCAAGAAAAAATAGGGCAAAGGGAATAATGATTACCGCAAGCCATAACCCGCCTGAGTACAACGGGGTAAAGCTTTTCGAAGATGGAATGGAGCTTACAAAAGAAAAAGCGAATGCACTCTTAGAAAAAAACCCGAGGTATGGAAAAGGCCGTTATTCAGAAATAGACGCGAGCGAGTATGTTGAGTTTGTTTTGAGCAAGGCAGAAAAATACACCGGGGTTGTTGGGATAGATGGGAATGGGGTTGCCTCGCTCATCACTCCAAACGTGCTTTCGAAAATGGGTGCAAGGGTTTTTGCTGTGAATTGCTTTGGGGGGTTTAACAGAAGGCCGGAGCCGAATGAGGAGAACCTGGCGCACCTGCGCGCTTTTGGGAAAAAAATAGTTTTCGCCCATGATGGGGATGGCGACAGGGTAATGGTTTATTACGACGGAAGGATCATTCCCGGCGATGTTCTTCTCGCGATGATGATCGAGGAGATTTTAAGAGAAAGAAAAGGAACAGTGGTCTCAACCGTAGAGGCGAGCCTTTGCGTAAGGGAAGCGGTTGAGAGAATGGGTGGAAGGATAGAGATAACACCGGTTGGAAGCACATATGTTGGCGAAAAAGTTAAAGAGAAGAATGCGGTTTTTGGAGGGGAGCCGGCAGGAGAGTTCATATTCCCTGAATCCTCCCTTTGCCCTGATGGGATTTTTGCAACCGTTTTTTTATTGAACATGGAAAAAGAAGAGAGGTTGAGCGAGAGGACGAAAAGGTTCAGGCAATACCCAATCGTAAGAAAAAAATACAGGGTTGGGGATAAGGAAGGGGTGATGGAGAGGGTGAAAAAAGAGATGGATGTTGAGGGAGAAAGAAACGAAACCGATGGGGTAAGAATAGATGGGGAGGACTACTGGGTTTTGGTGAGGCCAAGCGGAACAGAACCTGTTTTGAGGGTGACTGTGGAAGGGAAGGAAAAAAGCAAAGTTGAGGAGATTGTAAAGAAAGTTGAGAGGATTATTCTTTGAGAAGAAGCTCAAGGTGGGCTGAAACAATGGCCCGGGCTTCAGGGGCTATGAGAGAGGAGAGCTGCTCATCACCGTATTCTTTTAACTCAAGTATTCTTGAAAGCATGTTTGAAACTTTTCTTCCATACTCTTCGCCCAAGAAAAGAAGTGCATTCCTTGCTTTCTGGAGTGCTCCTGTTTCCATTATTTCAAGCGCCTTCAAAGCCAAGTAATCCGCTTCCATGGATTTTGAAAGGTAGTAGAGAATCGCCCTTCTCTCCCTCTCAAATTTCGGAATAATTTTTCCTTCAATTATTTCTTTCCTTCTCTCCAACCGGTCGGCAGCAGCCCGGAGCTTGAAAAGAGCAGCAGGCCAGTTGCGCTTGGTTTCAATAAGCCTCAAACCCCCTTCTATAAACTCCCTTGCCTCAATTTTGTTTTGGTCCACTTTTCTTTTCAGTCTTTCATTAGCTTCTTTGAGTTTTTCTAAATAGAATGCACAGGAGGAGGTGCCTATGTTTTGGATGATGTCTTCAAGCATAGAGATGAGAAGGATGGATTCTGCAAAATCCTTTTCCTCCCAGGTGATAACATGGGTTTTTTGCCTTGCCGCTTTTTGAATACTCCCAACGCTTCCGTTATTTATGGCAACTGTCCCATCCTTATTTAGGATGATGGAAACACCGAGGAGGTCCTTTTTTTCATACGCTTCTAATAAAAAGAGATAGATGTCCTCTTCGTATGCGGAGCGGTACCTTTGCCAGATATAATTGAGGACATGATGGGCAACCCCTTCCTTACAAAGCTCCTCGCACTGAACATCAGATTTTCCAAGAACTCTCTTTATCGCCCTTCCCTCCCGGCCCATGAATTCAACATTAAGAGAAATCGGGCCGAGCTCCTTTTTCGCCCTTTCCACTGCCCTCCGCAAGCGAGTAAAAGGTTCTGTGTTATAATCATCAACACGATTTGCCATAGTTTATTATTTGCCAACAATTGTTTTTAAAATATAATGACAAAATTAGGAGCATGAAAATAGGGATAGAGATACACCAAAGGCTGGCAACAAAAAAACTTTTCTGCAACTGCCCATCGCTTTTTGAAGAAGGGGAGAAAAAACCTGATGCAAAGGTAGTGAGAAACCTGCATGTTGTTTATTCCGAGATGGGCGAGATTGATAAGGCAGCGATGATGGAAACAATGGGTAGAAAGGATTTTGAGTACCACTATTTCACCGATTCTTCATGCCTGGTTGAGATGGATGAGGAGCCGCCCCATTCCATAAATCAGGATGCGCTGGATGTTGCAATAGAGATGGCAATCCGAATGAAGATGGAGATCTTTGATGAAGTGCATGTGATGAGGAAAATAGTTTTGGACGGAAGCAACACCGCAGGGTTTCAGAGAACTGCGCTCGTGGGTGTTGGCGGAGAGATAGAAACATCAAAGGGAAAGGTGGGGATAGAAACCCTCTGCTTGGAGGAGGAGAGTGCAGGAATTGTAGGGGAGAACGTATTCAGGCTGGACAGGCTGGGGATACCGCTCATAGAGATTGCAACCGCACCGGATATAAAGGACCCTGAGCATGCGAAAGAGGTTGCGGAAAAAATAGGGCTGATGCTGAGGGCAACCGGAAAGATGATGAGGGGGATAGGGAGTATAAGACAGGATTTGAATGTGAGCATAGAGGGAGGGGCAAGGGTGGAGATAAAGGGCGCGCAGGAGCTGAACATGCTCCCGGTATGGATAAAGAATGAAGTTGAGAGGCAGAGAAAAGTCATAGAGATAATAAAAAAACTGAAAGAGAGAGATGCTTTCGCAAAACTGAGGTTTGAACCAAGGGAAATAACCGGTATTCTGAAAGTGAAAACCGGATTCGTAAAGAATGCGATTGAAAGAGGGGAGAAGGTGTTTGGGCTTAGGCTGGCAATGCATAAGGGTATCCTCGGGATTGAGCTAGGCGAGAACAGGAGGTATGGAAGCGAGCTCAGCGATCATGCAAAAAAAGCAGGGGTAAAGGGGATAATCCACTCAGATGAGGAGCTTGGAAAGTATGGGATTGAGAATGGAAAGGAGATCGCGGATGCACTTGGATGCGGGGGGGAGGATGGGTTCGTAATAGTTGTTGCGGATGAGGAAAGGGCAAGGAATGCCCTGGGTTTTGTTTTTGAAAGGGCGAGGATGGAGAGGGTTCCGGAAGAAACGAGAAAAGCACTCCCGAATGGAACCACTGCTTACATGAGGCCTCTTCCGGGAAAGGCAAGGCTCTACCCAGAAACAGACATTCCTTTTATCAGAATAGGAAAGGAGAGGGTTGAGGAGGTTAAGAAAAAAATGGGGAAGGGGTTGGAGGAGAGGAGGGCATGGTTAGAGAAGATGCTAAGCAAGGACTTAGCGGAGAAGATGATAAGGAGCAGGTATTATGAGATGTTTGAAAGGGTTGTTGAGAAAGGGGTGGATGGAAAGGTTGCAGCGAGCGTTATAGAGGATAAATGGAAAGCCTTGAGAAGGGAAGGGCTCGAGATAGATGAGGAGATGGTTGAAAGGGTTTTGATGATGTATGGCGAAGGAAGGGTTGCGAAGAATGGGATAGAGCAGGCGCTCAGGATGATGGCAAAAGGAGCAGGGGAAAAGGAGGTTGAAAAGGAGATTGGGAGGATAAGCGGGAAAGAACTCGAGAGGATAGTCGAGGAAGAGGGTAGGGATTTGAAAAGGATAATGCAAAAATACGGAGCAAGGGTTGAGGCCGAAGAGGTGATGAAAGCGATTAAGGGGAAGGGTTAAAATACTTATCAAACATAGTAAAAAAGAGTGATTTTTATGGCAGAAAAAACAATAAGCGCGATAGTTGAAGGCGGAAAAGCGACAGCAGGGCCGCCCATAGGTCCAGCACTTGGACCGCTGGGGATAAACGCAGGGGCAGTGGTTGCCGAGATAAATAAGCAGACAGCTGCGTTTGCGGGTACGAAAGTTCCTGTAAAAATAATCGTGGATACAAAGACAAAAACATTCAGGATAGAGGTTGGCTCCCCGCCGGTTTCCGAGCTTCTGAAGAAAGAGGCGAAAATAGAAAAGGGAAGCGGAACAGCTGGGAAGGAAGTGAAAGGGGACATCTCTCTGGAAACCGCGGTGAAGATCGCGAAGAGCATCAGGGGAAAAAACCTTTCAAAAAGCCTGAAGGATACCGTGAAAGAGGTTTTGGGAAGCTGCTTGAGCATGGGCATAACGGTTGGAGGGAAGAACCCGAAGGAGGTTATAAAAGAGGTAAACGAGGGAAAGCACGACTCCCTTTTTAAATGAGTGTATGATGATGAAAAGAATACTCCTGTTTTTTATTCTTCTTTCCTTTTTTTACGCAGCCACTTACTGGACTGCGAATGCAGGTGGAAGGCCCTTTGACCTTGGGGCAAGGGTGGGAATAGCGGGTGAAAAAACAGTTATCTTAGACAAGAGCAGCGGTGGGGTTTTGTTGGAAAAGAACATAAAGAGCATAGCGATCGCAGGCGCGCAGAATTTTGTTGTCCTCTCAAAGGATAGGATATACTACATGGATGCAGCCGGGAATGTAAAATGGGAGAAGAACATGACAAACCTCACAGGCCTGGCCGCAGCTGGGAACAGGTTTTTTGTTACCTCGGACACCGGGGTGTATGCGTTCGATTATGATGGAAGGAGCGTATGGAATGTAAGCGAAAACTCCACAAAATCCCCACCGGTCTACGGGGAGGGGATGGTGGCGTACTATTCCGACGATGAGCTCGTTGTTTATGGGGAAGCAGGAAACCTAAAATTCAGAGAGAGAGTAGGGAGAGAGTGGAACTCCTTACCGGAGATAAAAGGAGGGGTGATTTACGCCGGGATTTTCGGGAGTCTTTACGCGTTTACCGGCGACGGAAGGATGGTTTGGAAAAGGGAGTTTAACTCCTGGGTTTATTCCCCAAAAGCCTATGGGAATGTTGTATGCGTAGGAACCGGAGAGGGTGGGTACATCCTGAACATGGCAGACGGAAAGGTGATATGGAAAATCCAGATGGATGAGAGTTATTTCTACAAGCCGGATGTTCTGGTTGAGGAGAACAGGGTTTATGTTTTGTTCTATGGGAGGGATGCCGTCCATGTTGTTGATGCGCAGACCGGAAAGGTTTTGGTTGAGTACACACCGAAGGAAAAAATAATCGGCGGGGTTGGGGGCAATCCCGCGATAGTTGCAACAGAGAGCAAAACATACGCCTCAAACCCCGTGAGAGGGTGCTCCATAAAAACCCCTGAAAATATGATATTAGGGTACAAGGACGTGAAAATAGAGGGGAACGCGCATGGGAAGGGAGAGCCGGCTGTTTATGTAAGGGTGAACAGCCTATCATGGGAGAGCGCTGAAGGAGGGGAGGAGTGGGGTTTTTGGTTAGACCCGAACAGGTTCAATTTTGGCGAGGTTGTTGTGGAGTGCAAAATAAGCGACAACCTAGGAGAGGAGAATGCACCGTTTACATACAAGAAATTTATCAGAAGCCCGGATATGCCCAAGGGGGCTTTTGTTGTTTCTTATCCTGAAAAAATAAAGGAAGGGCAAAGGGTAACTTTTGTTGTTAGCGATGAGGAAGGAAACCCTGTAAGGGATTATATTGTTGAGATGGACGGGGCAGAGTACAGAAAAAGCGGTAATGCTGTTTTAACGATGAGAAAAGCTGGGAGGGTTGAGATAACATTCAAAAAAGATGGGTTTGAGGAAAAGAAGGTATATGTTGATGTTGAGGGTTCACCGCTCCTGCCTATCTTTTTGGTTGCTTTAATTCTCATAGCTGCGATTGCAATAAGGGTTTTTGGGTTAGAAAAAATAAGGAAGGCTATATTCTCCTCACGTCCTCAACCTGAACCTGAGAAACCCCAGGAATAGAGGAGAGCTTTTGTTCTATCTCATCAACGCCACCGGCATCGTCCATAACAAAAACGATCTTAAGCGCCTTAAGACCAAACCCTATATCCTCTGCATCGCTCTTCGCTATCCTTACAATCTTACCCGCCGCGGCCTTTATCTCTTCTAACCTCTCAACATCTTCCGGAAATATTTTCACAGTAACAGCAACATCTGCCATTCTCTCACCTATGGGCCCTCAAACCCGCATTTCTTGCACACGTATATGTTGCTTATTTCCCTGCAGTGGCTGCATCGCACTATTTTCTCTCCGCAACTTGGGCATGGAAATTCAACATAGTCCTTAACAAGGCTTCCGCAACTGATACAGGTTTTCATGGCTCTTAAATTTTTGTACAACATTTTTTAAACCTGCGGGATGGAAAAAATTCACATGCCCCTGTAGTTTAACCTGGATAGAACGCGGCCCTGCGGAGGCTGAGACCCGAGTTCAAATCTCGGCAGGGGCGTAGAAGGGTTAGAAGAGAGATTTGAACGAGGAGAGTTCAAATCTCGGCAGGGGCGAGAGGTTTTTTGGCAAGCGAGCTTGAGCACAAACCTTTAAATACCTTTTATTCAATATTTAACGCCCCCTAGGTGGTTTAATGGAAGAAGAGGTTGATAAGGAGAATGCGAAAAAAACAATTGAAGAAAGCCAACCACCAGAAGTAAGCACAGAGGAAGTGATGGAAGAGTTTGAAAAGGAGAAGGAGGCACCGAAAGGGGAGGAGAAAGAAGAGAAGCATAAGAAGGAGAAGAAAAAAGAGGAAAGCGATGAGGAGCTTCTTGCGGCCTCTGATGAGGAAGAGCTTCTTAAGTTCGTTGAGGAAAGCGAGCCGAAGATTTATGTTGTTGGGGCAGGGGGAAGCGGATCCAACACCCTCAACAGGCTTTTTGAACTCGGGATAAAGGGTGCAAAGCTTATTGCGATGAACACGGATGCAAGACATCTTTTGCAGATTAAGGCAAACAGGAAGATTGTTTTAGGAAAAAACCTTACGCGAGGAAGGGGCGCTGGAAGCAATCCAGAGATAGGCCAGAAGGCAGCTGAGGAAAGTGCAGAGCAGATAAAGGAGGTGCTGAAAGACGCAAACATGGTATTTATTACATGCGGGCTTGGTGGAGGAACTGGAACAGGCTCTGCACCGGTGATAGCGAAAATAGCGAAGAATGATATAAACGCGCTCACTGTTGCTGTTGTAACCCTACCGTTTAGTTCTGAGGGAAGGATAAGGATGGAGAACGCGATAAAAGGCCTTGAGAAGCTAAGAAAATATGTCGATACAGTGATAGTAATAAGAAACGATAAACTTTTGACAATCGCACCAGACCTTCCGTTGAACACTGCGTTCAAGGTGTGCGATGAGGTGCTTGCCGGCTCTGTGAAAGGAATAACCGAACTTGTCACAAGGGCCGGAATGGTTAATGTTGATTTCGCAGACCTTACAACGATATTGAAGGATGCGGGAACCGCTGTAATCGGCCTTGGGGAAGCAAGCGCTGAGGTGAAGCGTGAGGATAGAGCAAGGATAGCGATAGAAACAGCGCTAAACTCCCCGCTTTTGGATGCGGACATAAGCACAGCAACGAGGGCATTAATAAATATAACCGGAGGAAGCGACATGTCGCTAAAGGAGGCAGAGTACATAATAGCAGAAAGTGCGAAGAGGATACACCCAGATGCCCATATAATATTTGGTTCTAGGGTGGAAGAGAATATGAAAAAATCTGCAATCAGGGTGCTGGTAGTGCTAGCAGGGGTTACAATACCGAAGTACACTGTTGAAGGGACCCTTGATATAGGAGACCTTGACCTTGAACTGATAGGATGATGGTGGTTGGATGAACATAGTTGAGCTTGTGCAGAGAAGCAGAAGGCTTCTTATTCAAGCGAGGAAGCCAACACCACAGGAGTTTGCATTCATAGCAAAGGTTACGGGTATTGGGATGGTCATAACCGGCATGATAGGGTTAATTATATCCATTATCACCGAAATGATATAGAGGGATAGGATGATATTTATACTCCGAGTAACGGCTGGGCAGGAAAAGGTTGTTGCGCAGATGCTAGTTGCAAAGGTAAAATCAAAAAAGCTGAATGTTTACTCCATTTTCTACCCTGAAAACGTGCGCGGCTATATTTTTGTGGAAGCAGAGGATGAGAACACTGCACTAAAGCTCGCAACAAAAACAAAGCATGTGAAGGGTGTGCTCAAAACACCGATCGGATTGCAGGAAGTTGAAAGAATGCTTAAGGCACCAAAGCCAAAAGCCGCGGTTGTTGAGATTGGTGATATAGTAGAAATAACATCCGGTCCTTTCAAGGGGGAGAAGGCAAAAGTAACAAAGGTTGAGGAGGATAAGGATGAGTACACGGTTCTTCCTCTAGAGGTTGCAATAGCCATGCCAGTTAGGGTAAAGGGGAGGCACATTAAGGTTTATAGGAAAAAGGAGGATGCGGAATCGCTCGCCTAATCTTTCCTACTCTTTTTTTCTTTTAGTTTTTTTCCGGTTTTTTCAGGTTTCTCGGTCTTTTCAGCCTGGCTGGCCATGTATATGGTGTGCGTTGGGAAAGGTATGGATATTCCTTCTCTCTGGAACTCTTTGTAAATATTTTTGAGAACAACACTCGCCGTTGAAAACCTTTTCGTGTAATCCTTAACGTAGAAGCCTGCCTTAAAAACAATTGAAAAGTCATCAAACCTATCAACACGAACAAATGGTTCAACACTTGGGTCCATGTTTTTATCAACCTTTTCTGCCTCTTTTATCGCCCTTAGTATCGCTTTCTCAACCTGCTCAAGGTCGCTTCCGTATGCAACACCAACCTCAATAACATGCCTTGTTGGTTCTGTAGGGCCAAAGAAATTAACTATGGTTTGTTCAGCAAGCACTTTGTTCGGCAGAACAACTAATTTGTTATCCCATGTAACAAGCCTTGTGCTTCTCCACCCAACATCCTCAACATAACCCTCCTCCCCTCCAACTTTTATGTAATCCCCTCTTCGTACGGGTCTGTCGGCCAAAAGGTATAAGCCAGCAAAGAAATTCGCGAGCGTATCCTGCAGCGCTAGGCCGACGGCAAGCCCGGCAATGCCCAAACCAGCCAGCGCTGGGGTGATGTCGATTCCCAGGTAGCTCAGAGCAATTAGAAGTGTAATAACAAGCAATGTAATCCTCACAACATTCCTTATGAGCGGCATGTACTCCTCATCAAACTTAGTTTCTGTTTTTGGGGCAATCTCCTCTTCGTACCACTCAAGGATGGTATCCACAACCCTCATCACTGCATACCCTGCGGTAAGGATTGTAAGCACTGTAAAAATGGTTGTAATCGAAATACCAAAAACAGAAGTTTCTCCATAAACGAGCCATAGAGAAAGGTAGGCGGAAAGTATTATTATGAAAAACTGGAGGATGCCACTTAGGCGCGCAAGGATTCTGTCATCAAGTTTCGTTTTTGTTCTCTCCGTGAGTTTCTTGAACAGCGCCACGACCACTGCGAGCAGTATGTTAAAAATACTCCATGCTACCGCGAACAAAACAACCGCTGCTGTTATCCGCCCACCTGGAAGTGAAAGAAAAAAATCCATAAAAGCCAGCATGAGGATAGCTTTAACAGAACATTTTAAAAATGTTTTAACTTTTACTGTTTGGGGATGACATGTATGAAGAAATAAAGAAAACGGATAGGGTAGCGTATGAAATTTTGATGAAAGAGCTTAACAGACAGCAGAGAACGCTCGGGCTGATCGCAAGCGAAAACTATGCGAGCAAAGCGGTTATGGAGGCATCCGGATCCATAATGACAAACAAATATGCTGAAGGCTATCCGGGAAAGAGGTACTATGCCGGGAACATGCACATTGATGAGATGGAAAGCTTGGCGATAGAGAGGGCAAAGAAGCTATTCGGAGCAGAGCATGCAAACGTCCAGCCGCATGCGGGCGCAACCGCGAATTTTGCCGCATACCTCGCATTTCTTCAGCCGGGCGATAAAATAATGGGGCTTGCTCTGGACCAGGGAGGCCATCTCACGCATGGGTATAAGGTTAGCTTCTCAGGAAAATGGTTTGTTCCTGCGCCTTACTACTTAAACAGGGAAACGGAGATGCTGGATTATGATATGATAAGAAAAAGAGCGATTGAGGAAAAGCCGAGGCTCATAATCGCCGGATACAGCGCCTACCCAAGGCTGATAGACTGGAAAGCATTCAGGGAAATTGCAGATGAGGTTGGTGCGTATTTCATGGCGGATATTGCACACATCGCAGGGCTTGTTGCAGGAGGAGTCCATCCCTCGCCCGTTCCGTATGCGGATGTTGTAACAACAACGACGCACAAAACACTGAGAGGGCCAAGGGGCGCTCTTATACTAACAAAAGAAAAGTACGCGAAGCAGGTTGACAGCGCTGTTTTCCCCGGAACGCAGGGCGGACCTCTGGAAAATGCAATAGCCGCAAAGGCGGTGTGTTTTGCAGAAGCCCTTAAACCGGAGTTTAGGGAGTATGCGAGGAGGATAGTTGAGAATGCGAAGGTGATGGCTGATGAGTTCATGGCCCTTGGATACAGGCTTGTAAGCGGAGGAACGGATAACCATCTCATGCTCATTGATTTAAGGGGCAAAAACATAACCGGGGCGGATGCGCAGGCTGCGCTCGAGAAGGCAGACATCATTGTGAATAAGAATGGGATTCCATACGACCCCCTCCCACCTGTAAAGACAAGCGGGATAAGGATAGGTACACCCATGGTAACCACAAGGGGGATGGGAAAGAGCGAGATGAAAGAGATCGCAAACCTTATTCATAAGGTTCTCTCGCAAATAAACGATGAAAGGGTTATTGCAAAGGTAAGGGAAGGGGTGCATGAACTAACTGAAAAATTCCCGATATATGTATAGTTTTTAAACAATTTCTTTAGAAAAAGATAATATGGTGTATGTTATGAAGGAAATAACCGTTGTTGCAAAAAACGAGATAGGAACATTGGAAAGCGTTGCCTCTGCACTGGGTGGAAGCGGCATAAATATAGAAACAATAACAGCGTATGCGAGGGGGCCTGATGAAGCAGTTTTTAGGATAGTTACAACAGACCCTTCAACCGCCAAAAAGATTCTTTCTAAAGTTCCGAATGTAAAGAACGTTGAGGAGAAGGAGATAATAGTGGTGAAGATGCCCAATAGGCCTGGGGAGCTAGCGAAAATAACGAAAAAGCTTGCAAAGAACGGTGTAGACCTTGAAAGCGTCTATATTTTAAGTAAGGAGAAGGATTACACGGAAGTTGCCATAAAACCAATAGACGCCGACCTTGAAAGAGCAAAGACAGTCCTCGGGCTTTAGTCCACTTTCCCTTCTTTTTTGTATTGTTCTATTTTTTCAAAAAGCATTTTTATCCCGACCCTTTCCTGCCTTCCAGAATTTCTGAACCTTATGGTTGCCGTTTCATCCTCTAATGTTTGGTAGTCTATTGTTATCGCATACGGAATTCCTATCTCATCTGCCCTTGCATACCTCTTCCCTATGCTTCCGCTCTCCTGGTAATGCACGATTAATTTTTTTCTTAATTCCTTCGCCACCTCCTCTGCTTTTTCAGCCAGTCCATCCCTTTTCATAAGAGGAAAAACCGCCACATCGTATGGTGCTACGGCTGGTTTAAAATCAAACCACTCCCAATCCTTCTCCTCGCTTTTTTCCCGGAAGGTGTGCTCAAGAAGGCAGAAGAAGAGCCTATCCACACCCATGGAAACCTCAAATACATGCGGAACAACCTTTTTGTTGTTCACAGCCACCTCCATTTTCTGCTTGCTGAATTTTTCGTGCTGGCTCAGGTCATAGTTCGTCCGGTAAGCGTTTCCAGAAATCTCGATTATTCCATAAGAGGTTTCTACTTCTAGATCTACATTTGATTTTGAGTAGTGGGGCGTCTCGTTCTCGAGGAGATGCCTGAACCACATCCTTTCTGGGTTTAAGCCAACCGCAGCATAGTAGTTCCATTCCTTAACAAGAAAATAGGCCATTATTTCATTTGTGTATCCATTCTCAACAATCTCTTTCGCGGTCAGCCATTCTGCGTTCTGTTTCCTTCCCTGTGCATCCCTTGTAAGAAAGCGTATTTTTTTGTTTTTTATTTTTTCAAACCCCTCTATCCTCGGCTCATCCGGGTCGAAAAAATACTCTAATTCCATCTGGGTGAATTCCCTCAATCTAACGAGTGCCTTCCTTGGGCTTATCTCATTCCTGAAGCTTTTCCCTATCTGCGCAACCGCAAGCGGGAGCTTTGTCCCATGGTTTCTGAAAATCCTCAGGAAAGAGGTGAAAATCCCCTGGGCTGTCTCTGGCCTGAGATATCCTTTTTCCCCATCCACGCCTATCTGTGTTGAAAACATAAGGTTTGAGAGGAACGGTTTTGAGAGCTGGCCTCCACAGGAAGGGCAGGGGATGTTGTTATCAAATATGAGCTTCTCCAAACTCTGGAGTTTTCCATCCCATTTTACATTCAGCCTTTCCTCAACCAAATGGTCTGCCCTTGTTTTTTTGTGGCATTTCTGGCATTCAACAACCGGGTCTGTGAATTCATCAACATGGCCGGATGCCTTGAAAACTATCTCCGGGTTAATGATCGCGGTCTCAACCTCAAAGAACCCTTCCTCCTGTATGAACATTTCCCTCCATAAACTCTCCAGCCTGTTCTTTATCAGCTTGCCGGTGGGCCCATAATCGTAAAAACCGGATTGCGCTCCATAGATCTCGTTGCTAGGGAAGAAAAAACTTCTTGTGAGCGCAAGCTCCATTATCCTTTCGTAAAGTTTCATGCTTATGTTTTGGATGGTAAGTTTTAAAGTATTACGCGTGGCATGAAAATCTTTCCGCTCCCGGCTATAACATATTAATAGTCGATGGCTAAAAATCCATCAAACTTCTCTGTTTTTTTCTTTCCTCCTCTTTTTTCTCTTCTCCGTTCAATATCAACTCCCCAAAAACACCATCATACCCAGGCCTCCATTTTACCTCCCCCCGGTTCACTTTTATTATTGCATCCGCAATCTCTGGTGGAGCCGCGAGTTTTATCGCATCCTCCTTCGCTTCATAAACATTGAACTCGTTCCCAAAATACTGAATGATTCTTTCGTATGCTTCCTGAACAGAACGGGAGGTTTCGGGCTTTTTTATCGCCTTTGAGATCACGGTTTCCAGCGGGACTATGTGCTGAAAAGGAACTGCATTCTCCGGCTTGAAACCATACTTTCTATCCGCAAGATCATACACCCTGTGCAGAACGCCTATGGTGAGCGTGCGCCTGCAAACAGGGCAGATGTTCTTGTGCTTTATGGCTTCCTCAGGATGCATAACAACATTGCAGTTTCTATGGCCATCGTAATAGTATTTTCCTTCCTCCGGGTAAAATTCGTATGTTTTTACAAAACCTTTTCTTGTTTTTATCGCGTTTATTATCCCAGTGTAGCTCATCTCGCAGTCAAAAAGGTTTCCTTCCCTTCCGAGCTTCTGTGGGCTGTGGCAATCGCTGTTGCTCACAAGGGTGTATCTATCTATTCTTGAAACCATCCAGTTCATCGCCGGGTCGCTGCTAAGTCCTGTTTCCAGCGCAATTATTCTCTCTGTTTTTCCCTCGAAAGCCTCCTCAACAGAATCAAAACCTGTTTTTGACCCGAAAATCCCAAACCAAGGGGTCCAGGCATGGGCAGGAATCAGGTAGACATCATCCAGTTTTGAGGCAATGCCCGCGAGCTCTGCAAGGCTCATGGTAAGGGTAGGCCTTCCATCGCTCTCAAGGTCTCCGTATTTTTTTATCTCATCGTTAAACTGCTCGGCGATTTCAAAGGAAGGCGCAAGAACAACTGTGTGAACTTTTCTTATTTTTCCGTTTGCCTCAAAAACATTGCTAACCTCAGCTGTTAAAATGAATTTCGTTCCCTCATATTCGTAAAGCCCGTTTTCCAAAGGAAGCATCCTTCCCTTCAATTCTTTCAGCCATTTCGGGTGGGTAAAATCGCCTGTGCCGAGCACAGTTATTCCCTTTATCCCGGCCCATTTAGAATAGCCATCAAGGTCTGCGTTTATGCTCGTCGCTCGGGAATACTTTGAGTGGATGTGCAAATCCGCAATGAACATAAACCGATTAGGCAGGAAAAACATTTAAAACATAGATGGAGAAATTGCCTGCATGTTCGACCCAGAGGAAGGCGTTAGGGAAGCGGTTGAGGAGATAAGGAGGAAGGTTGGGAAGAGGAAGGCAATAATTGCGGTGAGCGGAGGGGTTGATTCCATGACCGCAGCCGCGCTCGCGAAAATGGCCGGAGTAAATTTTGAGGGATTTTTTGTCGATACGGGCTTCCTGAGAAAGAACGAGGAGAAGAGGGTGAGGGAGGCATGCGAAAAGGTTGGAATCCCGATTAAAATAATAGATGCAAGAGAAAAGTTCTTATCCGCTCTTGAGGGGGTAAGCGACCCTGAGAAAAAAAGAAAGAAAATCGGGGGGCTTTTCATAAAGGTTTTTGAAAAGGAGGCGAAGAGTTACGGTGCAGAGGTTTTGATACAGGGAACTATCGCTCCGGATTGGATAGAGAGCGGAGGGATGGGAAGGGACACCATTAAGAGCCATCATAATGTCGGTGGTCTGCCAAAAAGAATGAAGATGGAGCTCTGCGAGCCGCTTAGGGAGTATTACAAGCATGAGGTGAGGGAGATGGCAAAATTCCTCGGGCTTCCATCTTATGTTTACGAAAGGCAGCCTTTCCCTGGTCCTGGGCTGGCCATTCGAGTGGTTGGAAAAATTACAAGGGAAAAGGTTGAGATAGTTAGAGAGGCCTGCGCAATCGTTGAGGAGGAGATAGATAGGGCTGTTAAGGAAGGGAAGATGGAGAGGCCATGGCAGTACTTTGCAGCCCTCCTTCCTGTGAAAACAGTAGGGGTTGCCGGGGATGAAAGAATATACAAATGGACTGTTGTAGTAAGGGCTGTTGGAAGCCTTGATGGAATGACCGCTAATTTTGTTTATCTTCCAAAAGAAGTTATGCAAAACATTTCAACAAGAATAACGAATGAGATAAGGAGTGTTGGGAGGGTTGTTTACGATATAACAAACAAACCGCCAGGGACAATAGAGTATGAGTAGGGTTAGGCTTTTCCTTCGGTTTCGCTTTTGGTTCCGCTTAGACCACTGATTGCATAATTTAAATTTTCTGCAATTTCGGACGGGGATGGAACTTCGCTCTTTGCATAAATAGTATCTGATAATCTTTTTACCCCGCTAATAGCTTTTAACAAATTATTATACACCTGAGTTTCGCCTGCAATTTTGAGTAGTTTCACTAATCTATCCATGGTATCTTCAGGCTTGATGGCGTTTCTACACGTATCGTATATTCTCTGCCTCTCTTCTTCTCGCCTTTTCTCAGGTTTTTCTTCCTTGCGTCTTTGCTCTAATGTTGGCCCGACCATGTTCACCACACTATTTTTTATGGAGCGAAGGTTTTATATACCTTCCCATTTTCTAACACTTTTAATCATCAAACCCTCGCAACGTTTATAAAAAGAATGGAAAAATTTATAAGCATGACAGAGGTGGCTGCTGTTCTCGACTTGGTGGAAAAGAAGAAGTATGAGGAGGCAGCCGTTTTGCTGGATGAGGTGCTTGCGAAAGAGAAATCACCCGAGCTCTACTACCTTCGGGGAATAATCTCCATGCGTTTAAAAAATTACGAGTACGCAATAGAGTGCTTGGAAAGGGCTCTGGCTGATGGAGGGGATAAGAGGGAGATTCTAAGGGCTATGGCCTCTGCATACATAGAGCAGGGGAAATTCCTCCAGGCAAAGGAGCACTTGGAGCAGATGGATAAAAAGGATGTTGATGCTTATTTTCTTTTGGCGATATCCAGCATATTCTTGAATGACCCGATAAGCGCAAAGGAGTACATGAACCTTGCGTATTTAAAAGACCGGGAAAGAACAAAGGAGCTTCTTGAGCATTTCTACTCTGTTTTCATAAGGCCAAACCCAGAGCTTACAGAAAAAGAGAAGGAATTCTTGTGGGAGAAGATAAAAAGCATAAGATAGCCCCGCCCGGATTTCCGACCCCTTTGCCAAGCTCCCTTAGGCCACAAAAAAGGGCTCTTCGAACCGGGGTCAGAGGATCCAAAGTCCCCTATCCTTGGCCGCTAGACGACGGGGCTTAATCTGTTTTAAACACCGAAAAGGTTAAAAAAAGGTTATGTGTAATATATTCATGGCAAAACATAGGCAAACACATATGGGCGGAGAGCTTTTTCCAGAAGAGAATAGAGGGCAAAACCATGTGCCGCTGCACGAGGAAAGAAAAGGAATAAACAAGGGTTTTTTTAAGCAGATTATTTTTTACAAAAACCTTGAGCTCATAGATAAATATTTTGTAGAGAACCCAGAAAGATGGGGAAAATTAAAGGAATTGTTCGATTTTGACTACTCCGCGCACAGTGAGTTCAGCGGAAAAGAGGAAAGGATAAAGAAGGGTCTCTGGTTTGTTATTTTTAGGATGCTTGAAAAAGAAAAAGAGGAAGGGTATGAAAAACTCAAAGAAGCGTGGAGCGGGCTTGGAGAAATAAGAGAGAGAATAATTTTTGCATGCGGAACTGAGGGGACAAAACATCCGGATTTTCTTGTGTGGGTGATTAAGAAAAGAATTGATGATGTAGTTTATAATGACAGTATACCTAGGCTTTTGATAAAAGCAATGCAAAGCATTGTAAGAATAGTTGTATGGGACAGTGCGCTTTCAGAAAACAGAAAAGGTATGGTATTAGAAAGATTGGATGCTGAAAGGCATGAAGGGGAGTATAGAAGAATAATGGCGAATGAAATTGCAATAGGGTATGTTTGGGGGAGTGCAATAAAACTGTTGAAAGACAGCGGACTAAACGATGATGAAATTAAAAAACTGCTACAGAGATTAAATAGAATAGATAAAGAACGCAAACTCGCCGGGTTTGTAAAAAAAGAAACAGAGAGATGGTTGGAAGAAACTCAGGTATTTAGTACTGCCTCGCAACATACACAAAATGATTAGCGGTTTTTCCGCAAACAATGCATTTTTTATTCTTTGGCTTTTCTTCATACGGGAATTTTACCCCCCGCACCTCTGCGTGCATTCTTTCCTTTATTTTCTCATAGCATCCCTTTCCATCAATATCTATTGAGCAGAAGGGAACCCTCACAAAACCACCGGCTCCGAGCCTCTTCTCCATCTCTTTCATTGTTTCAGCCTCGTGGATGAGGGAATCAAACCTCTTCCTCGCCCTTTCTTTCATATCCAAGAACATCCTCTCTGCCATTTCTTCTACCTTTGCCCTTACATCCTTCAACTCAACCATTCTTTTTTCCCTTGTATCCCGCCTTACAAGAACAACCTTCTCGCTTTCAACCTCCCTTTCCCCTATCTCTATTCTTATGGGAACCCCTTTCATCTCCCAGTAGTTGTACTTAAAGCCGGGTGTTTTTTCCGATGTATCATAATGCACGCGAAAACCTTCCAAAGAGGAGAGCAATTTTTTCGCGTACTCATCTATGATTTTTTTGTTCTCGGATTTGTAAACCGGAACAACAACAACCTGAAAAGGAGCAAGGGAAAACGGAAGGACAAGCCCTTTCTCATCCCCATGGATGCTTATGAGGGATGCGTATATCCTGCTTATGCCAGGCCCGTAGCATGTCTGCCATACATACTTCTCGCTTCCATCATCATCCATGTATTTTATGTTAAAAACTCTTGAAAAGTTCTGCCCGAGAGCATGGGTGGTTGCGATCTGCAAAACCTTCCCATCCGGCATTATGGTATCTGCTGCGAATGTGTTATCTGCACCAGCAAACTTATCCCACTGGGGCCTTTGAAAAACTGCAAAGGGAACACCGCATCCTTCCCATATCACTCTCTCCGCAATCCTAACATCTCTCTCAACCTGTTCCATCATCTCTTTTTCTGTTGCAAAGGCATCATGCGTCTCTATCCACATTATCTCCCTAACGCGTATGAAAGGCCGGGTTGCTTTTGTCTCATACCTCCAAACCTCACCGCTCTGATAAACCCTAAGGGGGAGGTCTTTTTTTCCTTGAATCCAGAGGGCAAAGAGCGGGTACATGGCTGTTTCTGAGGTTGGGCGAAGAACAAGCCGCTCCTCGAGTTGGTTGAAGCCGGCCTTTGTTATCCAAAAAACCTCACCCTCAAATCCCTTCACATGCTCCTCTTCTTTCCTGAGGTTTGACTCCGGGATAACAACCGGGAATTTTGTTGGGAGATGACCCTCCTTTTCCAACTCCTCCTCATAAAACCTGTATATCAGTTTTATGGTTTTCATCGCCCATGGGAGGACAACAAGAAAACCCTTAACATTGTACCTGATGTCCACTAGCCCTGCTTCTTTCAAAATGTTTGTGTACCACTCAGAAAAATCCATCTCATCCACCGTTGCCGTAGAGCATGGATGCGAGGGATACTGGATCCAGGAAATCGCTCAGGTTTGCAACGGTTGCTCGGATGATAAAGCTAACGGATAGGAGAACCGCTGCTGTGAAAAGGGCTACGGCAATATTTCCGTTTGCTATCTCCTCAAATTCATTAATTTCCGGTGTTATCCTGTCCACCACCTGAAGGGCAACGTAGATCGCAACAACAGCCAGCACAACGCTTATGAAAAGCTTTATAACATTGAAGAGGATCACAAGAACTATAACTGTTGGGGTGGATTCTGGATTGAACGCAGAAACTATCTCCGCAATCCCGCTCTCTATCACCAGCGAGATGGAGAAGATGAACGCCGCCACATATATCGCAACCGCAAGGTTCCCTCTTCTGAGCTCCCTTATCTCCTGTATCCCCTTTGTAAACCTATCAAGTAGGTTCATCGCAAAATACACAGAGCCGGCAGCGAATATAACCCCAACAATCAACTGCGCTAATGCAAAAACTATGTTTATCCAAAGCATCCTACCACCCTTATAGAATTCAAAGGAAAATATTAAAATGCTTTCATTGGAAAGTGATTCATGAGGTATGATGTTGATATAAAAAAAATCCGGCAGTTGCAGGGATGGATAAACAAAAGGATAGGTGGAATGCTTAAGGGGCATTACGGAGGGGTTTTTAAGATAGGCAGAGGGCTTTACGCGATGCATACAGATGGTGTTGGTACAAAGGTTTTGGTTGCTCAGAGGATGAACCGATTCGATACGGTTGGGATAGATGCTGTTGCGATGAACGCAAACGATTTGGTGTGCATAGGTGCAAGGCCCCTCTATGGTGTTGACTACCTTGCCCTTGCAGAGGAGGATGAATGGCTGATAAAGGAAATAATGAAAGGCCTTTTAAGGGGCACAAGGGAAGCCGGAATGGAGATCGTAGGCGGGGAAACTGCGATAATGAAGGATGTGATAAAGGGTGAGGGCAGGCCCTTTGACCTTGCCTTCACTGCGTTCGGAAAGGTTGAAAGGCTTATTACCGGTGAGAAAATAAAACCCGGGGATGTTGTCGTTGGGCTCGAGAGCTCAGGCCTTCACAGCAATGGCTACACACTGGCAAGAAAGGTTTTGGATGCGGATGTGTGGGGGGAAGAAATGCTGAAGCCAACGAGAATATACGTGAAGCCTGTAATGGAGATGGTTGAGAAAAACCTTGCGAGAGGAATTGCGCACATAACCGGTGGTGCGTACAGCAAACTCCTAAGGCTTGGAAAGGGATTTGAGATAAACGCGATAGAGCCGCCGGAAATCTTCATGGAGCTTTACAAATCCGTTGGGGATTGGAGGGAGATGTACAGAACATTTAACATGGGGATTGGGATGGTTGTGGTTGCGGATGAAAGGAATGTTGAGAGGGTGGTGGGTATAGCGAAAAAATATAAAATAAGGGCACATGTAATCGGAAAGGCAATGGCGGAAAAGGCCGTGTATGTTAATGTGAACGGAAAGGCTGTTAGGGTGGATTTTGAAGGGGTGGGATGATGAAAAAATTTGTCATTCTCCTATTTTTTTTATCTATTTTCTTCTCCCTTACTCTCGAAGAGTATGTCTACAACCATCTATATGAAAACGAAACATACGAGATTGAGGAGGGAGCGTATAACCTAAGGTACTACTATATCGTTGTTGTGGATGGAAACCTTTCAAAATCATTCGTGGTCGGCATTGGCGAGAACTTCTACATAGTTGATAATGAAACGCTCATACAAAAAATCCTTGAGAACTATTACTTCAGCAGGATAAACAGCAGCGAGATGGAGGAGTTTAAAAAACAGCTTCTCATGAAGATAGATGCTTTTGATAAGAGCAGGAAGGAGGAGAAGGAGTGCGCGAGGTATTTCCAGAACTGCGTTGGGATAGGGGAGTGCGGGAATGTTGCTGTTTCAAAAAACCTAAGCAGGGAATATGCTGAAGCAATCTCAAACCTAACCACAAACTCAGAAAGGGTGGATGCTCTCATCCGACCATTTGCATACAACCCTGAGAGTTTTGAGCAAATGCTCGCAACGGTCATGGAGGTGAACATCCTTTCCCAAATGAACACAAGAAACCCTCTTGTGCTCGATGGGATATGCGGGCCTTTTGAGTACAACACAACAGCGCTCATAGAAGCAAGGGAGATGCTTGAGAGCAAAAGAACGATGATGAGCGGAATGGGTAGGATAAATGAAACTGCAAATGAGATGGCCGAGCAGGGAAAGAAGAGGGAGCTTCTCCAACCGAAAATAACCGGGGAAACAGAGGCCAAGAAGCCGGCCAGGTTTGAGATAACCGGGGAAACATTCAAGGATGAAGGGGTCACGATAACATTCAGGAGCGGGATAGAGAGGATAGCGAATGAAAAAATAACCATAACCTATCCATCCGGAAAAAAGCTTGCGATGAGGACGGATTATGCAGGGGAGATAAAGATAAAATTGAGCGAGGCAGGGACATATTTTGTTGAAGCTGAAAACTATGCTTTGGAAAACAGCACCTTCGATGTGCGGGTGAGGGAAGAGCAGAACTATGATATAGTAATATATGGGATAATAGTTTTCCTTCTCGCTGCCTATCTGATGTACGCGTTTATTTTAGCCCCTCGTAAAACCTCATCATCTTGATCGCATCAAACTCTATCTTCGGGCTTTCGCTCACTATCATCGCGGAGTAGCCGTTGTTTTTTATCACCCTCAGCAGAGGCCGGTAATCCGGCTCGTATTTTGTTCCGAGTGGGAGATGGTTCCTCTCTCCAGCATCCGTGTACTCTATTTCAGAAAAGTGTATGTGCATCTTTTTTGTATAGCCGGGGATTTCGTTTTCCAGAATATCAAAAACCTTTATGTAGTCCTCCTCTTTTTTGAATTTCGTTGTCTGCTCCCTTGCGAGCATGTGGGCGAAATCTATAACAGGCCACACCCTTTCAACCTCCTGCGAAAGCTTTATCACCTCGTCCAGCCCGCCGAACTGCGTTTTCTTTCCAACGGTTTCGGCCCCAAGCAAAACGTTTTTTGTTTTTTTCTTTATCCTCTCAACAACCTCGCTGAGCAAATCCCTTGCAACCCTGTACGCCTCTTCCCTGCTGAACTTTCCGTAAAAGCCCGGATGGAAAACCGTAATGTACCCCCCGCATGCCTCTGTTATGAGTGCGGACTGCTCAAGGTTTCTGAAAGAGGTTGCCTTCTTGTCCTTGTTGCAGAAGTTTATGAAGTAGGGTGCGTGGGAGCTTAGCTTTATGTTGAGCTTCTCAGCAACCTCTTTTATTTCCTTTGCCTTCTCAACGCTAAGCTTCACCCCCTGAACGAACTCCATCTCCATGGAATTCAGCCCGAGCTCTGCAGTGCATTTCACCCCTTCCAGCGTCCCCCTCTGCGGGCACTGGATGGGCACACCGGCCGGTGCGAAGAATACCTGGGATTTCATGAACTAAAGGGAGGGGTTGCAAATTTAAATCTTTTTATTCATTTTTTGCACATGAGAATCCTCACCATCCACAGCGATTATATAGAAGTTGAAACAAAGAGCAAGGCGATAAAGCAGGCAGAGGAGGGGATAAACGAGCTGAAAGAGAAGGAATGCCTTGTTGTTTTCACCTCTGTTGAAAAGGGAGACAGCGTAAAGATTGCGGAGGCGTATGCAGAGGAGGTAATGAAGGTTGCGGAGCAGGTGAAAACAAAAAACATCGTCCTCTACCCCTATGTTCATCTCACCTCAAACCCAGCAAGCCCATCTGTTGCAATGGAGGTTCTGCATGAGGGAGAAAAACTGCTAAAAGAAAAAGGCTACTCTGTGAAGCATGCTCCTTTCGGATGGTACAAGGCATTTACCCTGAAGGCAAAGGGTCATCCCCTCAGCGAGCTGAGCAGGGAGATAAAGGAGGTTGGTGTGGAGAAAAAGGAGGAGGTAAGCGAGTCCTTGAAAAAGGAGAAGGAGATGAAGAGCAGATTCTACATAATGGATGTTAACGGTGAGTTGATTCCTGTTGAAAAATTCAACTACGCAAAGCACGAAAACCTTAGAAAATTCATGAAATACGAGACGGAAAAAGTGAGGGCATATGAAAAAGCACCACCGCACATAAAGATAATGCAAGAGCATGAGCTTGTGGACTATGAGCCCGGAACTGACCCTGGGAATTTCAGGTGGTACCCGAAGGGGAGGTTGATAAAAAAACTTTTGGAGAGGTGGATTACGGATTTCTGCATAAGGTATGGGGCGATGGAGGTCGAAACACCGCTCATGTACGATTACGAGCATCCTGCACTAAAAAAATACCTGAACAGGTTTCCAGCAAGACAGTATGTTGTGAAGAGCGATGAGAAAGAATTCTTCCTTAGGTTTGCAGCATGCTTCGGCCAGTTTTTGATGGCCCATGACATGGTTGTAAGCTACAAAGACCTTCCGCTAAAGATGTATGAGCTCACTAGGTATAGTTTCAGGAGGGAGCAGAGCGGAGAGCTTGCCGGTCTGAAAAGGCTTAGGGCGTTCACAATGCCGGATATGCACACGCTGGTTGCGGATATAGGGCAAGCAAAGGAAGAGTTTGAGAGGCAGCTTGAGAAAGGAATGGAGTGGCTGAAAAGCGTTGGCCTGCTGGAAGAAACAGAGGTTGGGTTTAGGATTGTGAAGGATTTCTACGAAGAGAACAGGGAGTGGTACAAAAAACTTGTGAAAAAAATAGGGAGGCCTATACTCGTTGAGATGTTTAATGAGCGGTATGCGTATTTCATAACAAAGTTTGAGTTCAATTTTGTTGATGCGATGGAAAAGGCGAGCGCGCTTACAACTGTTCAGATAGATGTGGAGAATGCGGATACATACGATATAAGCTATGTTAATGAAAAGGGGGGGAAGAAAAGGCCTTTGATATTACACGCGAGCCTGAGTGGAAGTCTGGAAAGGGTGGTGTACGCCCTTCTAGAGAAGGAAGCCATGAGGATGCAGAAAGGGGAGAAGGCGATGCTTCCGGTTTGGCTTTCCCCAACACAGCTCAGGATAATCCCGATCGCAGAGAGGCATATGAAGTTTGTTGAAAAAATTACAAAAAAGCTTGATGGTAGAAACGTGCGGTATGACATAGATGATAGGGAAGAGAGTTTGAACAAGAAAATAAGAAGCGCGGAGAGAGAATGGGTTCCTTTTATCGCAGTGGTTGGCGATAAGGAGATGGAAACCGGAAAGCTTGCGGTAACTATAAGAAAAACAGGGAAGAAAAAGGAGATGGGTATCGAAGAGATAGTTGAGGAGATAGAGAAAGAGAATGAAGGAAAACCTTTTGAAGTCCTTTCCCTCCCGGTTCTGCTCAGTAAAAGACCGGTTTTCAGGCAGGTTCTTTAGCAAACCTGTAAAGCAAGTTAGTTGATTTTGTCCTCCGGCCAACAAAACGAAAAATATAAAAATAGGTAGTTTCAATTAAACCGCGAGAAGGTGGTAGAATGAATGGAAAGAAAACACTTATGGCACTGCTGGCCTTTTTGGGAATTCTGCTAGCAATCCAGCCAGCAGAGGAGTGGGTGGTAGGCCAGACAGGAAAGTATACCCCAGTGTCGCATGCAAACGTAACTACTGAAGGAGGAAACGTGACAAACTTGAACCTTTCCGGAAACATCTCAACAGAGAAGTGGGCAGGGTTCTGGGGGAACGTGAGCGGAAGGATAGTGTTGGCGCCAGGGATAAACCAACCGATGTTCTTCACATGGACATGGAACAGTAGCCGTGGCGGTGAGGTATGTGCGATTGCTGCTGCCAGCGGTTTTGACTGGAGTGGTGTTAGGTTGGTACTAGCATCTACAATAGACTCTATTTGGGGCTTTACCGGAACAGATACAGACAGTGCAGTGAACACACTGACATCAAGTTGCAGTGTTGATGTTGCCGGCATTCCTGTTTCTGGAAGTGCAGGAAACTTTACAGGTGTTGGCGGGTTCGAGACATGCGCCATTGCAGACCAATCAGCCCCAGGAGCAAAATCGGATGTTGCATTCTGCGTGAACATAACCCAGAACGGAAACCTTTTCAATGGGTTAACCGGCGACTATGAGCTAATTGCACCAACAAATGAGGCAGCTGGGCAGTTCGAGACCTATTACTTCTGGCTTGAGCTAGACTAACCCTTTCTCTTTTCTCTTTTTTCTTTTTATTTTAGAAGAAGCGAAAAATAAACAAAGCATTTAAAAAAATTCTCATTCAAAAAACAAAGCAATGATAAGTTATTCTGTTTTGCGAGATATAGAAAGACAAGAGTTAATGCAGGCATCCCTAGTGCCGCTACCGGAAAATTTTTATGACCTAGCGAAAAGGTACTTAGCAGAGCTTGAGAAAAACATACAAAACGGGGGGGTGATGGCACTAAGGGAGTATGAGAATGTAAAGCGTATAATAAAGAGGATAATGGAGAAGAGAGAGGAGAAGGTTGTGCTGCTGGCGGTGAGAGGTGTAGAAACCGAGAACCTTACAAAGGAAGAGAAGGAGCTCTTTTACTCAATAAAGCAAAGGATGGAAGAGTACAGAAAAAATCTCAATCCCGATGGTACAGAAAGCGTTAAAAAGGAGAGGGTGAAGAAGGTAAGGATGGTCAGAGAGGTTGAGGCATACACAGCACCGGATGGGAATGTGTATGGGCCTTTCAAGGAAAAAGAGGAGGTAGTGCTTCCATCAGAAGAAGCGATAACATTGGTAAAGGCAAAATTGGCCGAAGAGGTGATAGAATGAAAGTTCCTAAGGAAATTAGAACATACTGCCCGCGCTGTAAGAAGCATACTCTGCATACTGTCAAGATAGCGAGCAAAGGAAGGGCGCGAAGCCTTTCTTTCGGAACACGAAAACATGAGAGAAAGCTAAAAGGGCATGGAGGAAAAAGGGCTGGAGAAAAAACAGTTAAAAAACAGGGAAAAAGGCAGAAAATTCTACTGACATGCCCAGAATGCAAGAAATCCCATGAAAGGGTTTTGGGAACAAGAACAAGAAAAAAGATAGAGGTAAAGAGGTGATGGGGTGAGCAAGTTCATCAAGGTGAGGTGCAAGAAATGCGGTGGCGAGCAGATCACTTTCAATTCTGCTGCAATGCAGGTTAAATGCCAGAAATGCGGCGCAATTCTCATGGAGCCAACCGGTGGAAAGGGGGTTTTGGTAGGCGGCGAGGTTGTGGAAGAGTATGAGTGAGCTTCCTGAGGAGAACGAGCTTGTAATCGCCAGGGTAAAAAAAATACTTGAGTATGGGGCATTCTGCGAACTACCTGAGTATAAAGTGGATGGGTTTCTCCACCTGAGCGAGGTTGCTCCTAGATGGATAAAGAACATTCACGAATTTCTTTCCGAAGGCCAGAGGCTTGTTCTTAAGGTAATAAGGGTGGACAAGGCAAAGGGTCAGGTTGATGTCTCATTGAAAAGGGTAAGCGATGAGGAGAAAAGGAAAAAACTTGAAGCATACAACAAAGAGGCAAGGGCAAGAAAGATTATTGAGGTTGCGCTCCAGCAGGCGAATGCCAAGGCCGAGACACAAAGAATATATGAAGAGGTGGAGAAAAAATACGGCTCATTGGATAATTTTCTCATGGAGATTTTGGATAGAGGAGAGAAGGTATTTGAAGAAATAGAAGGAATAGAATTTCCGGAAAAAGCCAAGGAGCTTATAATAGATATTGTAAAAAGGAGTGTGAAAAGGCCGGTCGCAAAGGTTAAAGCAACATTTACCCTAAAAGTTTATGAAAACAACGGGGTCGATATCATAAAAAAGGTGCTGAGTGAAGCTGAAAAATTCGGTGAAATAAAATACCTTGGCGCACCAAGATACTCCATAACAGTTGTTGATGAGGATTTTAAGAAGGCAAATAAGAAAGTGCAGGAAGCCATGGAAACCATAGAAAAGGGCTTAGCTGGAGTGGATGCGGAGTTCAGTTGGGAGAAGGTGAAAAAGTGAAGTACATGAGGAGGTGTTCTCTATGCGGGGCATACACGCTGAGCGAAATCCACTGCGGAAAAAGAACTGAAAGCGCCCACCCACCACCTTTTAAACCTTCTGATAGATACGCAAAATACAGGAGAAAAGAGAAGGGGTTAGAATGAAAGAGACAGTAATTATTGAGAAGAAAAAAGTAAAATTGAAGAATGGCGCGCTCGTTACAGGCCTGCCGGGTATAGGGCTTGTTGGAAGGGTAGCATGCAGGTATATTGTCAAAAAACTAAAAGGCGAGAGGATAGCGGATTTGTACTCTCCTTACTTCCCGCATCAGGTTCTGATGAACAAAAAAGGTGGGATGAGAATGCTGAAGAACTCATTCTACATTATAAAAGGGAGCAAAAGGCCTTTTGTGGTAATGCTCGGGGATGTACAGGCGCTTACCCCAGAGGGGCAGTATGAACTTGCCGGCAAGGTTATTGAGTACGCAAAAAAAATCGGAATAAATGAGATAATTACAATAGGTGGGTACAGCACAGGGAAGCTGACGGAGACAAAAAGGGTTTTTGGGGCTGCGAACAGCAAAAAAATGATTGAGAGGTTCAAAAAGATGGGTGTTATTTTTGGAGAAGCGCGCGGGTCAATAATCGGCATCGCAGGGGTTCTCCCAGGATTGGCCGAGCTGAAGAAAATTGATGGGATATGCTTAATGGGGGAAACGCACGGAGGATATGTGGACGCCGCAAGCGCAAAAAAGGTTGTTGAGCTTCTTTCAAAATACCTCGGCTTCAGGATAAATCTAGAAGAGCTGGAGAAGGTCGCAAAGGAGGGTGAAGCGGCAATAAAGCAGATTGAGAACGAAGTGAAAAAATACATGGGAGGAGGAGAGAAAGAGATTTCATACATAAGATAATATTTAAAATATTGCTAAAAAAATAATATTGGGTGGTGGAATGAAAGGACAACTATCCGCTGAAATGATAATACTGCTAGCTGTTGTGCTTGCCATTGTCGCTATAGCGGCAAACTATCTTTTGCAGACAGCACAGCAGAGTGGGGAGAGCGCAATGAATAAAACAACCCAAATAACTACAACCATGGAAAAAACGTGCATAACCGACGCTGATTGCAAGAGCGGTAAATGTGTTAATGGAATGTGCAGTGGTTAGAAAGGGTATGAAAGGTCAATTAACCATCGAATACCTTTTGATTACGCTAGTTGCTCTAACCCTCCTATCCTTCTCCCTGCACGCTCTCATAAGCGCAAACAACGCACAGCAAACAAGCTACCATAAGGCCTTATTCCTTTCGGATGCAAGCGACCTTTCCCATGCTATGAAAGAGGTTTGTGTCCTCGGTGATGGAAACAGCAGAAAGATACAATTGAAAACAGAGGTAGAGATAAGCGGAAGCGGAAATACCCTTACAATAAATGAGGTTGGAGGGAACAGCACACACACCGAGGAGCTGCCCTGTGAACTCTCTTCATCCGGAACATTCTCAGGGTTGGTTTATGTTAAAAATGATGGTGGGCATGTGAGCGTGGAAAAATGATAGAATGGAAAAAGGAGTTTTATTGTTCAGACCCAGAGGAAACCGGCAAACTCATAAATGGATTTTTTGGGGAGAACAAAAAAGGGACTGTTGTTCTCTCTTTCTACGAAGCTCTTTTTCTAGCGGACATAAGAAACTTTAAGGTTGTCAGGAATGGGAAGGAAGTACCCATTAGCGAAATGTTTGAAGAGGGGGCTAAAAGAGGGGTACTCGCAAGATACTTTGCCTTTAGGGACTGGAGGAATAGAGGGCTTGTTGCCCTTCCGGAAAAGGAGGAAAAGGTTGGGGAGAGAAAGGTTGTCAAGGTATACAAAAGCATAAATCCCCCCGAAATAAATTTTAAGCTAAAGGGTAGTTTTGATAAAGAAAATTTTTTTGTTTCCTGCGATGATTATGCGGCCGGCAGGGAGCTTTACATGAAGTATTGGTTCGGGCAGCTTGGGATGTACAAAATTTCACACCTTGGTAAGAACTATGTTCTTGATAGTTATGAGGCCATCTATCTCTGGAAAAAGGGTGTTTTGGAGGTTGACGGGAAGGAAATAATGAAAGAAGGGGAGAAGAGGATACCCTACTTTAAGGATAGGTATAGGATATATGAAGAGTGGAGGGACAGGGGGTATGTTGTAAAAACAGGGTTTAAGTTTGGAAGCCATTTCAGGATATACATGCCAGGAGTAAACCCATCGCAGGACAAGGAATGGATACACTCAAAACATGTTCTCCATGTGTTCCCAAGAAAGGCAGAGCTTCTTGCCTCTGATTGGAGCAGGGCAATAAGGGTGGCGCATGGGGTAAAGAAAACATTTATTCTGGCAATCCCAAAAGAGATGAAGAAACCAAAAAAGATAACCCCTCATTTCATGCTTTATCATAGGATAAAAAACTTGGCCGCAAACCCGAAAACAGGAAAACCGAGGTTTTATCTTTTTGCAATCTCCGAGGACTCTATCATCAGCGGTGATTTTCTTTATTCTGCGCTTGAGAAATGCAGGGAGGATGGCGTTGAGCTTCTTCTCGCGATGGTTGACAGGGAAAGCAGCGTCACATACTATAACATAAAAAGGATAGAGCTGGAAGGAGGGAAGAACAGTTATTTTGAAATACAGTGGCTGCAGCCATAAGGATTAAGTTTAAAAACCTTTTAACAGAATTCTTGAATGGTGGTCATATGGCAAAATACCTGCTCGCGAGACAGCTTTCGGGGAAAAGGGTGGTCACGAACGATGGGGAGGAGTTCGGAAGGGTTATTGATATAAACATAAATGAGCTTTCCGGAAAAATAGAGGAGCTCATAATTGAGCCAAACCCGGACAACATGCTTGCTGAGAGGATGAGAAAAGAGGATGGCAATGTTCTTGTACCGTATGAAAGCGTCATGGCCATCGGCGACTATGTGATAATCGAGAAAAGGGCAATAATGTCATAATTATGCTTTGTGGAATAGATGAGGCTGGAAGAGGGCCTGTAATAGGGCCGCTAGTTGTATGCTTAGCAAAATGCTCTGAGAAGCATGAGAAAAGGCTTAATTCTCTTTGCAAAAAGGACTCAAAACAGCTTCTTCCTGAGGAAAGGGTAAGAATTCTCGGCGAGCTTGAGAAATTCTGCGAGTTTTTTGTTGAGGTAATCCCTGCTGAAAAAATAAACAGATTGATGGAGGAAATGAGCCTGAATGACATTGAGGCCTCTGTAATGGCAGGGCTTATGAAAAAAGTAAGATGCCACAATGTAATCATAGACATGCCGGATAAGTATGAATGGGTTTTCAGGAAAAGAATGGAAAAATTCGGTATTTTTAAATTTGAGGCAGAGCACAAGGCAGATGAGAATTTCCCCATCGTTGCAGCCGCGAGCATATGCGCAAAGGTTGTCCGGGACAGGGAAGTGGAAAAACTTCATAAGGTTGTCGGTGATTTTGGCTCAGGCTATCCTTCCGATGAGAAAACAATTGAATTTTTAAGGAACAAGGAAAACTTGAAAAAGGCGGAGAAATACATAAGAAAAAAATGGAAAACCTTGGAGAATGTGCTGCAGAGGAAATTGGAGGTTGAGTAAAAAAAAGTTAGGCTGGTGGTATTTTAGATGGTAGCTTCGAAGCAAGTTCACCAGTAAGGGCGAATGTTTTTGAAATAATTTTATCATCCTTCTTGTAACTAATCGTAATTGGCTGTAAATAACCAAAATTTTCTTCAGAAGCATAAAAATTTGCATTTTTATCATTAGTACCAACTATTATAACGCCGCTATAATTCGCGTGTGGTTGCTGAAGCAGATAATTCGCTAAAATCTGTTTTGCAGAATTCAAGTCACTGGCGCGAACCTCAACCTTTACTTTCCCCAAGTTAAACTCATACTTATTTTCCGCTATTTCTCCCTTAAGCTCCATACTTACGCCCATTTTTTCACCTTATTTATTTAGGCATCAGATATTTAAATATCTATCGCCCAAGCGTCTTGGAAATTCGATGGACAAAGGTCGCAAAGGAAAGAACTGCAATGAAAATCAGCAAAAGAACCGAATAAAAATTATAATCTAAAACAACAAGCAAGAATGCGAGCAGAAGCAAAGCCCCCCTTTCCCCTCTTTCTAAAATTCCACCCAACCTCTCGGCTTTTTCCTTGCTCAAAACTTCTTTGTGGTGCGCGTATGCCTTAACGAAAGAGGTCATGCAGGAACCGAAAAACAGGATGGAAACGAGCCAGAGCCAGGAGGGAAAAAGAACCCATGGAAGGGAAAGAAGCATGAGGGAAATTATCAAAAAGAATTCTACAACCCGGTCCGCAACCCCATCAAAAAAAGCCCCTTCCTTTGTTGCGAGTTTTTTTGCCCTTGCAACCGCGCCATCCAAAACATCAAGAAAAAAAGCAAGGGCAAAGGAAAAAAACGCATAAAGCAAAAAACCAAAACAAGAAAAAATAAAACCCGCAACAGCAAACAAAACAGAAAAAAGGGTGATTGTATTTGGGTGGAAGGGAAGGAATGTAAAAACCTCCCCGAGCTTGGAAGAAAACCTTTCAAAAAGGCCAGCTGATTTTATCATGTTTTTTCCCTGAGATAAAATCATCCAAAAGCTTTTTAGCCTCACTGTCTGGGAGCTGAACCGGAGGATGTTTCATCAAGTAAGCGGAGGCAGGAACTATCGCTCCACCTATCTTTCTGTCCTTTGCGAGCCTCGCAAGCCTTATCGCATCTATCACAACCCCGGCAGAATTGGCCTTGTCATCAACCTCAAGCCGGACCTCCATGTTGAATGGAATGTCCGCCCACATCCTCCCCTCTATGCGCATGAACATCAATTTTGTATTTCCTAGAAACGGGATGAAATCAGAAGGGCCAACGTAGATTTTATCATCTGGAAGGCGGTGGCGCAACTGGGACTGCACCGCCTCTGTTTTTGATATTTTCTTGCTCTGTAGTCTTTCGTGTTCTTTCATGTTAAGGAAGTCAGTATTGTGAACTAAGATGTTGGAGCATATGAACCTTTCAAGATCTGGAACACTGAGGTCATAAACATACTGCGGCTTTGCCATTAGTTTTTTTATCTTTTTTATTTTTAGAAAAAGGATATCTCCCTTGCAAATTTTCATAATTTTGTTGCGGTCTTTTTCATCCTCTACCTTATCAAGTTGAGATAATATTGTATACGCTTTCATTGTTTTTAAACTTGGCCATGCCTTTGAGGAGATGCCCCATTTTTTAAGAAGAGCAAACTTTGGGATAATATGTGTATTTCCTTTTCTGAGCTTGGTAAGGGCTAAAACGGCTTTTTTGTTTTTTTCATGCTGAATAAATCCGACTTTTTCAACAAACATTTCCATATCTTCTTTTGATGATATCGCGCCATGTGTTATGTACTTCAAGTTTGTTTTGAAAGACTTTGATGTGGGTCTTTTTGTGCATCTCTCTCTGAATATTGAGCTGTTTATCCCAAGCATCAGAAGAAGTGTTCTTATATCTTCGGCCAAACCAGAAGACGCAGTAGTCCATCTAATCTGTTTCCCGACGACCGTTCCATCGCCGCTCATATATCCTTTTAGAACAAGCGCAATCTGTCTTGGTGAAAGATCAAAAACCCACTCTGGCATTCTTTTCGAATAGGAGTCGCCATGAAGACCGAGCACCAGCCTGAATATTTTTGAAAGTGTTTTTGAAGCTATGCGAACACACACCATTTTTTCACCGCGAATTTTATAGGATATATTATATTTGGAAGTAAAGTTCTCAACCATAGCGAGGCATTCAGAATCATTGCCGCAGGCTATCTCAACGTTACTAGAGCCCTCACGGTCAAAGTTCCCATCTGCAAGCCACAGCCCAACTAACTGCAAAAGTTGGTCAGAAACAGGAAACTCAACTGGAATTTTTATTTCCGGATGATTATGAACTATTATATTCCCTTCTTCATCAACTCCTCGCGCGAAAAGCAGTTTTAGATATGGCCGCAGGTTGATGTACATCACATCCTCCTTGTTATTCAATGGCAGATTTCTTGGAACGGCTATGTAGCTCTCTCTTTCTTTTAACATGTGAATAGGTATGGGTTCAAGCTTCCCTTCATAATTGAGTGCAAAAACATTGTGGTCCTTTGTTATTTTTATTTTTCTTCCCTCGTAAGTCTCTACTTCATAGAGCTCTTCATTAAGTCTGTGGCGTATTAAGGCAGCAACGGGTGCACGCACTACATTAAAATTTTCATCAACGCTAAGACACTCAATGCCTTCACCTGTTTTTGAAACATCGACCGCATCCTTTCCATCCCCTCTTTTTTCACCATAAATCTCAATTAATTCATCTACAAACTTCCCGATCTTTGTTTTGATTACCTTTCCATTTTTAATAATTAGGATTTCTTGATCACCGGTCACGCTGTTTCCTCCGACGTTTATCTGGTATGTTTTATCTATTATGGCCCCCCGGTCATCGCAGAGTTTTGCAAGGGTTCTGTGAACGATAGTGGCACCAACCTGGCTCTTCACATCATCCCCAACAATCGGAATGCCTGCTTTTTTGAATTTGGACGCCCAGCTTTTTTCGCTTGCAATGAAAACAGGAAGGGTGTTTACAAGTGCGCATCCGGATTCGAGCGCAACCTGGGCCCAGAACTCCGTTGCCTTCTGGGAGCCAACCGGGAGGTAGTTTACTATGACCTCTGCACCGGTATCTTTCAGCTCCCTTAGTATTTCTTTCTTAAGCTCGCTCGTTGATTTTTTTGATTTTATGGGCTTCACCCTGTTTTCCACCCATATCCCAACCCCATCAAGAACAGGGCTCTCCTTTACTATCACATCGCTTTTTGGAAACTCTTCTTTTGGAATCCAGTTGACCATGTTCGGCTCTGCGTAAATGGCTTCGTGAAGGGGACGCCCAACCTTGTTCCTCCCAACATCAAAGGCAGCAACAAACTCTATGTCATGTATGGAATAGCTGGCTATTTTCTCGTGCATTATCCCTATGGCCTTTTTCTCAGGATGTTTTCGGTAATACTCCATTCCCTGGACTAGGCCTGCGAAGCAGTTTCCCACCCCAACAACAGCGGCGCGTATCATATCAACACCATTAATATATTAATAATGTTAATATAAAGCAAAAGAAATATTTAAAAATATTGTGAGGGACTGAATAGCGTGGGGGTTAAGAAAATTTTATTCGTTGTTCTTTCGCTTTCTGCCTTGTTTTTAGGAGCCACCATCTGCTCTTATGAAGGGCCTGACACGAGCAACGACCTTATGAGGCTCACGGATTTTGTAGTTAGCGGAAAGGAGCCGGTTTATGTTGGCCAAGACATAGATGTTCATTTTAAAATACAAAATGTGGACAAGCTGCCGAAATCGCTTGGGAGATATGGAATAAATGTTAGGGCAAAAACACCGGATGGTGATACAGAAACGCTGCGCTATGACTATTCCTACAAAACTATAGGAAGTCTGGAAACATTTGAATTTGATAAATCCATAGGATTTGATGAACCCGGGGTTTGGATAGTTTGGCCATCTTATCATATCGAACCGGTCGGTGGGCAGGGGTACTACGGACCGGACTATTGGCATTCATGTAGCATAGAGGTAGAGAGAGAATGCGGGAGCGGATGCGAGTGTTTGAGCGAGAACGAGGCGAAGAAAAAGTTCGGCGAATACGAAAAATGCAGCGAAGAGATATGTGGGTATGTTTACATGCAGGGAGAGCCCAGCGAAGAAAAATATTGTTTTAGGGAGCCGCTGAAAGACAGCGATAACGACACCGTTCCGGATGAGGAGGATAGATGCGTTGATGTCCCGGAAACCTTCAATAAATACATGGATGATGACGGTTGCCCGGATGAAGTGCCGAGTGAATGCCCGGAAGGAATGGTTTGCAGAACTCCTGAGGTGGGAGAAAAAAGCGGATATTCCATGTATTTTTACAACAACAAGCCCATAGTTTGCGATTATCTGGATTACCAAACCCCGATGTATTGCTATAAACTCCCTGAAAAACCTGACCTTACGGTTGCGGATGTTTGGTTGAATGGAAGCTATGTGTATTACAAAGTAAAAAATATTGGCCCGGGAGGTGCTGGGGCGTCAAACATATCCCTGTACATCAATCAAGTGATGAAAGAGGAGAAGAGAATAGACCAGTTGGAAGCTGGAGGGGAAATGGAAGGAAGCTTTTCAGCGCAGGTTGAATGCGTAGGAAGCAGCATAAGTGTAAAGGTTGCTGCCGATTCCAGGGGGGAGGTAAGCGAAACAAACGAAAACAACAATGAACTCCAAAGGACCTTTGAATGCCAAAAACCAGACCTAATCATCACAGATGTTTGGGTCGAGAATGTAAGCTGCGGTGTGTATAATATAAAATACAAAATAAAAAATCAGGGAAACACTCGGGCCGGAAGAAGCAGGACAAAACTCTACATAAACGGAGAGTTTTTTTGGGAGAATGATGAGAGGGAGCTTGACGCGGGCGAGGAGAGGGTGTTATTTTTTTATGGGGCATGGACGCCCGATAGATCCATGAACAACATAACAGTAATAGCTGACAGTGAGAATGCTGTTGATGAAGGGGGGATGGAGGGAAACAATAGGAGGGAAGAAGAAACAGAAATAGCTTTGCAGTGCTGCCCGCCATGTGTATGCCTTCCAAACTACCCAAACCCAATAGAGATGGGGTACCGGTACTGCCGGGATGTGGAAACGGAGTGCGGCCCATCCGCTACCCTCGGGTCTGTAAAGATCACGCCCATGTGCTATATTTTAGAAACTGTCTTTGAGGATTATTTCTGCTCCCCGCTAATAACGAATTTTGGGTACGGCGAATCCTTCTCCTTTTCTGCGGATTTTACAAAGTGGGATGGATTCGTTGCCGGGGATGTGCTCGGGGATGAGAGGGATGAGGCAATAATAGTGCAGGATGATGGCGGCGGTAGGATACAAATATACGCTTGGAACGGAACCCTTCTCATGAGCGCGCCTATAAGATACACCCCTTATGATAGAGTGGCTGTTGGGGATGTGTATGGGGATGAAAAAGAAGAGATAGTAGTAGCAGTTGATGAGGATGCCCCTGGGGATGATGGTGCAATATATGTTTATCAGATAACCGGTTCGCCGGGAAGCTATTCCCTAACACCCATTATAGGGTTTAATGAGTGGTTCACCCACTACGATGCTTTATTGGTTGGGAAGCTTTATGAAAGCGATAAGGAGCAGATAGTAGTGGCTTCGGATGATACGGATATGCTTTACATATATGATGTATCATCCGGAAGGATTGATAAAAAATCTGCCTCCTTCCCTGTTGATATTCATGAATTTAGGTATACGCACGAAGCGGATGATGGCACGCATGATGAGATTTTAGTTGCAGATGTATTAATGGGCGGGTATGATGAAATTGTATTCCTTGAAAACGAAAACAGCCTTGAAAAAAGCTTGGCTTACACATTTAGGTATGCTGGAGATGGAAGGCCGCTAAAACTCGTCAGGAAGATAAACATTCCTTTTACAAAGTACGATGGAGCGGCGGCAGGGGATGTTCTGGGGGATGGGAGGGAGGAGGTTATCATAGGGATAGATGAGACAAGGGCAATCTATATTATAGACCCGATGTTTGGTTTGGTGAAGGTGCATTACAGGAGATGGACAAAGTATGATGGAATTGCAGTTGGCTATTTCATCAACATGAACAAGGCGCAGGTTGCTGTTGCAATAGATGAAGATGATGCTGTGTACGGTACCTTTGAGGATGAGCTCATGAGGATGGGAGGATGAGAAAGGGGGTATTTCTTATTTTAATGCTCTGCGCTTTTGCGTACGGAGTAGCGGACCTTCAAGTAAGTGCAAAACTAGACCACAACCAAGCCATGAAAATAAATGTTCTGCAAATAACTATAAGCAACAATGGAACAGAGGGGACAAACGGGGAAACAACTGCTGTTTTTAGCTGGTACTGCTGCGGAAACAGAACATACCAGGTGCCGGTAATTAACGCTGGAGAGTACAAAACAATAACAGATGTGCTGATCTTCCCTGATGCAGGGGTGTATACATTAAGAATAGTTGTTGACCCGGAGGGGAGGGTTGGAGAATTGAACGAAGCAAACAATGTTTGGGAAAAAAATGAAACAATAGTTCTCCCGGATATAAACGCAGGCCCGGAGCTTCCTCTTGATTTTGGAAGCGAGCCAATAGTTCCAATATCGTGCGCAGACACAGACCTGATGAAAATAGGAAGGGTTGTTAGGGATGGGGGGTACGAGAGGGATGCTGGGGGGAGGTTGGAAAGGGATAGGTTTGGTGATGAGAATGTTTGGCTTCCGGCGCAAAGAGGGAACGGATGCGGAAGCACTTCTCTCGCGTACATCCTAAGGTATCTTGGGCTTGGCGAGTATACGCAAGGCGATGTTGATGACCATATAAGGATGAGCTGGGGGAGCGGAAGTTTTTCCGACCCTTTCTCAATAGCATCCTATGCAGAGAGTCAGGGCGCGCATGCTAGAGTTTATGTAGATGGAAGCATGGAAAAAATCGAGTGGTTTATAGACCATAATATTCCTGTGATGATGGCCATCTCAACAAAAGGAGGAAATGATGTAATGGATGGGCATTGGGTTGTTGCAGTATCGCATTGCCTAAGAGAAAAAAGAGACGCGCCGGGAACGTACGAAAGGGTGATAGGGATATACAACCCATGGGGATACCAGCAGGAGATAAGTTATGAGAGGTTCGAGCAATATTGGAGAAGACAGGATTTGGGCGCTATTCCATTATGGAATAGAGTGTATGTCGCTGTTTACACAGGGGATGCACCGCCGGGAATGCCCAAGAGCAATGTTGATGGGTGGACAGATCTTAAGATGAGCGCTGGCTCTGCCATTTCGCAATTGTTAGTGGGGATACAGGATATTGGGGATGGTTTTATTGAGATGTTCACAGGGGACTTTTGGAGCGGCCTTGGCCAGTTTTTAGCCGGTATTGGCGAGGCAATAGTAGGGCTTGTTGTGAGCATAGTGCTGGTTATAGTAACAATTATTGTTCAAGTGCTATCCTGGATTTGGGATGGGCTGGTAGCGTTTGGATGCTGGATAGCGGGCTTGTTTGGGTATGATTGCGATGGAACCCCCCATTACTACAAGCACACATTGTTTTCCTCGCACCCATGCGCAGAGGGAGGGGTGTTTCTAAATGGATTTATGGTACAGAAACCGATTGGATATGTTTATAATGAAGAAACAAACGCGACCGTTCCGCTTTTTCAGTATGCAAAAATCGGAGAGAATGGTGAGATTCTGGGTTATGTGCTTTCAAAAAGCGGAACGCTTACTGAAAGCAACGGGCATCCGCTCGAGCCCCTTGGTCTTTTGGGGTATCTCTCTCCAACATCAACGCCAAATAATGCCCCAATGGATGCAGTGCTCGCCGGAAAGGATATAGAAATAGCAGGAGGGACTCTTGGGTATATAGAAAATTACAAAAGCAATGGGACAAGGCTTCTTTGGATGTTTATGGATGTAAACAACAAAACATATTTAAGCCGGGACCAGTGCGCCGGAACAAAAAGTTTTCCTTTTGCTTTAAGCGGCGGAGACAAGCCATTCTTCTGGGTGTATACCAGGCAGTATATTGTAGGGTACATATACCAAAATGAGCAGGAGAGAAGCATTCCTCTATTTAGGTTCTATGATAAAGAGCATCAAACATTCTATCCAACAACAAACATTACAGAGGGTTTTGAAAAGGGATACCAGTACAGCGGGTTGATTGGATATCTTAACCTTCCTCAGTTCCGCCCACCGAGCCCCAAGGCAGCCTACGCACCTGCTCCTGCATGCAAGGAGGGGGAGGTGTTTATTTATAGATATAGGAATAGAAACACTGGGGATTACACAATAGAAATAAGCGAGCGGATGGGCCATGATTTTGAGGATGGAACAAAGCTCGGATGCATAAGCACATGCCCGACAAACTGCACTGTACCCCTTTGGGTCTTCACAGCGCAGGAGATAAGAAAGGAGTAGCCGGCTTAGCGATAGAATAAAAAATCTTCTTTTTAAAAAATCTGCTGATCTGTATGCTCGGAAAACATTATGACACATCGATAGAAGAAAAATGGCAGAAGAAATGGGAGGAGGAAGGGGTATACAGGTTTAATGAAAAGGATGAGAAAAGGCCACTCTACACCATAGACACTCCCCCGCCTTTTACGAGCGGAAAGCTTCACATGGGACATGTGCTGAGCTATTCCTACTTTGATTTTGTGGCAAGGTACAAGAGAATGCGAGGGTACAATGTTTACTACCCGCAGGGATGGGATACGCAGGGATTCCCAACTGAAGTGAAGGTTGAGAAGAAATACGGAAGACTTCCGGCGGAATTGTTCAGGCAGAAATGCGTTGAATGGACAGAAGAATTCATCGCAAAAATGAAGGACCAGATGATAAAATTGGGGTTCAGCCCGGATTGGAGGTATGAGTACAGAACGATGGACCCTGAGTATCACAAAAAAGTCCAGTACTCCCTGATTGAGATGTACAAAAAAGGGATGATATACCGGGCAGAGCACCCGGTTCTGTGGTGCCCTGCATGCCACTCTGCGATTGCAAAAGCGGAAACAGAGGAGCATGAAAGGGATACAAAACTGAATTACATTATTTTTGAAACAGAGGATGGAAAAAAGCTTGAGATAGCCACGACAAGGCCAGAACTCCTCCATGCGTGCGTTGCGGTTATGTTCAACCCAAAGGATGAGCGGTATACATGGCTTGAAGGAAAAAAGGTGATCACACCGCTAGGGGCTGAGGTAAGGGCAATAGCCGATGAGGATGTGGACAAGGAGTTTGGAACCGGGTTGGTGATGGTTTGCACATACGGGGACAAGATGGATGTTGTGTGGCAGGCAAGGCATGGTCTACCGGTTATAAAGGCGATAGATGAGGTTGGAAGGCTTGTAAATGCGGGTGAGTTCACCGGACTGAAGACAAAGGAGGCAAGGGAAAAAATAATAGAGAAGTTGAAAAAAGAGGGAAAGTTCGTAAAGGAAGAGCCTTTGAAGCAGGTTGTTAAGGTGCACGACAGGTGCAAAGGGGATGTTGAGTTTATCCTCTCCTACCAGTGGTTTGCGAATGTTAAGGAGAATAAGGAAAAAATAAAAGAGATGGCAAGGGAGATAAAGTGGGTTCCGGAGTTTGGGATACACTATCTTTTTGATTGGGCAAACAGCTTGGAATGGGACTGGGTGATAAGCAGGCAGAGGGTGTTCGGAACGCCCATTCCTTTTTATGTCTGCGAAAACTGCGGGGAGATAGAGCCTGCCGGCGAGGAGGAACTGCCATTTTCACCAGAGAAAGCAAAGGAGAAAAAATGCAAAAAATGCGGCGGGGAGATGAAGCCTGAGAAATCAACGCTGGACTGCTGGGTGGATTCCAGCATAACACCGCTTGTGATTGCGAACTGGCCAAACCCGGGATGGCAGAGATTCTATCCATCCTCTCTGAGGCCTCAGGGGGTTGAGATAATAAGAACATGGGCATTCTATACAATATACAGAAGCGGGGTTGCCCTAACCGGAAAAAAGCCATGGGAAACAATCCTCCTGAACGGAAATGTTCTCGCGCCCGATGGAAAGAAGATGAGCAAAAGCCTTGGAAATGTAATAGAGCCAACAGACCTGATGAGGGAGTACCCGGCCGATGCGATAAGACAGTGGGCCGCGATGTCTGGCGCGATGGCAAAGGACAGGCCTTTCAGCTATGAGGATATAAAGTACGCAAAACTATTCTTGAACAAGCTTTGGAATGCTTCAAGGTTTATAGAGACCGCGCTTTCGGACTATGATGGCTCAAAAAAGCCCCTGAGAGAGATAGATGTTTGGATTATAAGCAGGATGAACGAGGTTATAACGCAGGTAACAGAGGCGATGGAAAACTTCGAGTTCCATGTTGCTATAAAAGCTATACAGATGTTCTTCTGGTATGAGGTATGCGATTTCTATTTGGAGTATGTGAAGCATAGGATATACGGAAAGGATGAAGAAAGCAAAAGAGCAGCCCAGTACACATTGGACTATGTGCTTTACAGCACCATAAAACTGCTTGCGCCCTTCACCCCCCATGCAAGCGAGGAGATATACAATGAGGTGTTTAAGGCAAGGGAAGGAAAGAGCATTCACTTAACAACATGGCCTGAAACAAACGGGATTTTTAACGAGAGCGCAATAGAGAGAGCAAGCGCGCTCAATCAAATAGTCGCGAAAATAAGGCAGCATAAGGCAGCAAACCAGATGCCCATGAATGCAGAGATAAAAAAGGCGGTTGTGTTCTCACCGGTCGAGCTTGGGGAGATGGTTGAGGATTTGAAGGGGGTTGCGAAGATAAAAGAGGTTGAGATTAGGGAAGGAAAGGAACCGGATGTTGAGTTGGAGTTTTGAGTTAGGTTTTTAAACAATTCTTTCGTAAATACTCTTAAATGATGACATGAACAACCTCTGAATCATGATGAGGCTAACAGCGTCTGAGAATGTTGAAGAGGATTATTTAAAAAGGTTGCAGGAAGGGAATCAGGAAGAGCCTCAAACTGAAGGGAAACCCGCTGGTGGTTTCCCTGCGGTTCGGGAGGCTAACAGCGTCTGAGGATATGTTTAAGAAAGAATTTTTTGTTGGTCTTGTGGTTGGTGTTCTGCTGTGTTTTATTTTTGCCAATGCATTTCTCGTTTCACCGGTTTTTTCTCCTGAAAACGGCGAGGAGATAATAGCGTTCATAAATTCCGCAACGTTTTCCATAGATGCGGAGGTATATGCATTCACATCATGGGATGTTGCGCATGCATTCGTGAACGCTGAGAAAAGGGGGGTGAATGTGAGGGTTATAATGGAGAAATCAACATTGGATAATGAGAGCAGGGCGATCCTCCAGTACTTAAAGAACAATGGTGTTGAGGTTCGACTGGCGGATTACTATGAAAGAACCCATGCGAAATTCATCATTGTTGACGGGGTTAGGGTTTCTGTCGGCTCGCACAATTTCTCAACCCCAGCTCTCCGTTACAACCGAGAGGCCTCTGTAATCCTGAACCTTCTGCGCTTTTGGGATTTTAGCAACGTTTTCGAAGAGGATTGGGAGAAAGCAAAGGCTTTTTAAACATTCCGTCCATGAATATTTTAAACCCCTATACTATTTTTGGTGATTTATATGCAGAATTTAGATACAAAGGATATGGAAAAAAAGACCGGAACAACCACAGTTGGTGTTGTAGTTAAGGACGGGGTTGTTTTCGCGGCAGACAGAAGAGCGACGATGGGATATTTCATAGCAAGCAAGGATATTGACAAGATCTATCCGATCGATGAGCATATAGGAATTACAATAGCCGGCTCAGTTGGGGATGCGCAGAAGCTTGTGAGGTGGATGCAAACCGAGGTTAAGAATTACAGGTTGGAGCACGGAAAACCCATAGGCGTTGAAGCGGCCGCAACCCTTCTGGCAAACATCCTTTCTGCTTACAAATTCTTTCCTTTTTGGGTTCAGATACTCATAGGCGGGGTGGATGAAAGGCCAAGGCTTTTTAGCGTGGACCTTCTCGGAGGAGTTACTGAGGAAAAAATGACATCAACCGGCTCTGGAAGCCCGATCGCGTTTGGTGTTCTTGAAACCCAGTATAAGGAAGACATGCCTGTAGAGGATGGCGCAAGGGTTGCTGCTAAAAGCGTGTGGGCGGCCATAAAAAGGGATGCTGCAAGCGGCGAGGCAATAGATGTGGTTGTTATAACAAAAAAAGGGTTTAAGAGGCTCGACAGAAAACAGGTTGCAAAAATGGTTGAGTGAATAGTAATAATGGCGGGGCGAGAGTGTAAAGAATGCAGTTTGCAGAGATAGAAAAGGCTATAAGAGAAATAGTGCCGCCGGAATGCGGCTTAACTTCCATAGAACCGCTAGGGTTAGTGATAGCCATATACGTAAAGGACATAAAAAAATTTTATGAGCATGAGGATTTGGTTAAGAAGATTGCAAGCACGATAAAAAAGAAGATATACGTAAGGGTGGACAAGTCCCAACTCATGGACCCGGAGAAAGCAAAAGAGGAGATAACCCGCATACTCACCGAAGAGGCGAAGATAACGAACATATGGTTCAACGCAGATTTTTCAGAGGTGATAATAGAGTCCGAAAAGCCAGGTCTGATAATAGGAAAGGGTGGGGTTGGGCTGAAGGAGATATTGGTAAGGACTGGCTGGGCGCCGGTTGTTTTGAGGACCCCAACGATGGCATCATCAACAATAGAAGGGGTGAGAAAAAGCGAGGTTGCATACGCAAGCGATAGGAAAAAGTTCCTTCTCAAGCTAGGGAAAAAGATAAACCAGCCATCACCCGAGATAGAGTGGGTAAGAACGATGATGCTTGGAGGGTTTAGGGAGGTTGGAAGAAGCTGCCTTCTTGTGCAGACAAATAAGAGCAAAATACTCATAGATGTTGGAATAAACCCAGAGACCCTAGACCCAAAATATGCATACCCTTACCTAGATATGCTAGGTTTTCCGATAAATGAGATAGACGCTGTAATAATCACGCATGGCCACCTTGACCACATGGGCTTCCTGCCATACCTTTTTGCTTATGGATACGATGGCCCGGTTTACACAACCCCACCAACAAAAGACCTTATGGCGCTTTTGCAGAGGGACTACTTAAACATAGTGAAAAAGTTCTGGGGGGCGGACGCGCCTTATACAAAGGAGGACATACAGAAAGAGCTTAAGAACATCATAACCATAAACTATGAAGAGGTTGTGGATATAACGCCCGGGGCGAAGCTTACATTCTACAACGCAGGCCACATAATCGGCTCTGCCATAGTACACCTACATATAGGAGAGGGGAAGCACAATTTAGTTTATAGTGGGGACATAAAATTCGGTTTCACAAACCTTTTCAACCCAGCGCACACTACATTCCCGCGCGTTGAAACACTTTTCATAGAATCCACATACGGCGGGAGAGGAGATATAGGAGTACAGAGAGAGGAGAGGGAGGCAAAGCTTATTGAGGTAATAAACAACACAATCCAGAGAAGGGGGAAGGTTTTGATCCCTGTTTTTGCGGTCGGAAGAAGCCAAGAAATCCTTCTCGTTATGGAGAACTATGCGAGAAACAATCCAGATTGGAACGTCCCAATATACATAGATGGAATGGTCATGGAAGCCTCAGCCATACATACAGCCTACCCGGAGTATCTGAAAAACAGCCTGCACAAAAGGATACTCTCAAACGACAGCCCTTTCGAATGCCCGCTCATAAAAGTTGCTGAGAACAGGGAGGAGATAGTGAACGGTGAGCCGGCGGTTATTCTCGCTCCTTCCGGAATGCTTTCAGGTGGGCCTTCTGTTGAGTACCTTAAGCTCATGGCTGAGGATGAAAAAAATACCCTTATATTTGTAGGATACCAGAGCGCCCTCTCACTCGGAAACAAGATCCAGAATGGGGTGAGGGAGATACCGATCGTCGGCGAGAATGGAAGGGCAAAGACGCTTAAAATAAACATGGAAGTGACTACGGTTGAAGGATTTTCCGGCCACAGCGACAGGAGGCAGCTTGTGGCATGGATAAGGAATGTCAAGCCGAAGCCGAACAGGGTTTTCACGATGCATGGGGATTGGGGAAAAACAGAAGAATTCGCACGCGATATCGCAAGAAACATGATGGTTGAAGCAAGGGCGCCCATGAACCTTGATGCGATAAGGTTAAGGTAATTAGATTCTGAATATTCTATTTAGAAGTGGAATGGCGTAGAATGTCATCGCGAACCCTGCTATTGCTCCTGTTGTTATTCTTATGGGGTTTGTGCTCTCCCAAAAACCTAAGAGCTGCATCCCTCCATCTATTCCCATGGGTAGGATCGCAACTATGAAGAATATGAGCGGCGGAACTTCTAGGTTATCCTTCTTGAATATGAGTGGGTAGAGAAGGGCTGAAAGAAGAGCTGCCCCGTATATCCCTACATCCCTCGCGCAAACCGGAAATTTATATCCCTTCCCGAGGTCTTGTCTGTAAACGATTGCCTGTTTGCTCCAGCTGAACTCGCTCGATGGGAAGCAGTTTGCGATTGTAAGGTTTGCCGGGAAATAACAAATTGAGCGGGAGGTGAGTTGATGGCACGCGGGTGCATAGAGCGCGTGCATTGTCTCGAACAACTTTTGGTTTACAGGGCCTATGAACGGGGTGATGAGGATTGGAAGGGTAAAAACAAGCACAATGGTTGTATATATCCAGTAGCCGGCTGCTTTCATAATTCCTCAACCTTCTTTTTGAGCATCCTTTCTGTTTCTCTTTTTTCCCATGGGTAGATTATCCATGCGCTTGTCTCAATAACATAAAAATCCGGCTTGAATATTGAGACGGGTTTGTAGTGAAGGGTTGCTATCTTTATTTCTTTTGCACCTTTTCTTTTTATATGGTCCTTTGCAACAACCAAACTTCTTCCGGTATCCGCAACATCATCCACAAGCAAAACATTTTTTCCTTTTAGGCTTACCCCCACGGGTTGTGTAATTCTTGGGAAGTCTTTTGTCTTTCCAACATTCTCATAAAACTCAACCCGCATTATCGCAACCTTAGAGCAATCCAGATAATCAGAGAGAAGGCGGGCTGGAACAAGCCCTCCTCTAGAGATCCCAACAATCCAATCGAACTTGAACCCGCTCTTCTTTATGTTCTCTGCGAGCTTTTTTGTAATCTCTTCTATCTCATCCCAAGAAGGTTTTATGTATTCCATACTTCCACCATTCGGGCCTGGGGGGAATTCCTAACCCTTTCCGCCAAAGCGCTTTTGGCAAGCAAAAGGGCTCTTCGAACCCCCGACACCCGGATTAAGAGTCCGGCGCTCTGACCAGGCTGAGCTACAGGCCCTGGGGATTATTTGTAATGAGGAAATATTTAAAAACAAAGCGAAAGGTATTTAAGCATATTTTACCATAAAAATACATTGGTGAGAGATATGTTTAAAGGGGGGTTGGAAAAGCCGGGATCAAAAGCCGGAAAACCCGGAACAAAACCAGGAGCGGATGGTAGCATTGAGTTTGCTAAATTTAAAGGAGTAGTTGAGAAGAAGGTAGAGGAGATAAAGGATAAAATAACAAAAATGATTGAGGAGGGAAAAAGCGCGGAGGAAATCGCGAAATGGTTTTGCGAAGAGGTTGACAAGGATAAGCTTGGGAAAGGAAATGCCTATTTTGATGCTCTGATAGAACTGATAAAACCGCACGTGCTTACGCAATCTGATAAAGCGACAGCGTACACAGAAATCATTTCAGAAATTTGTACTTATTTTACGAGAAAAATGGAAAACAAAGAAAGGGGGAAGATGCATTGGGAAAACATGCAAAATAGATTCAAAGGGGCTGGCCTGCCGATTGAGATGGAGGAATAAAAAGATTTTTGTTTGGGCCCGCCCAGATTTCCAAACCTTTTCCGCTGAAGCGCTTTTAGGCATCCCAAAAAGGGCTCTTTGAACTGGGGATCTCCACCTTGTAAGGGTGGCGTCTTAACCACTCGACTACGGGCCCTAAGCCAAAATATTGAACACAAAAATAAATAAAAAATGAGGGGTTAGAGGTTGAAGTATTTCTGGAACTCGTAGCTCGTTGGTCTGCTCTCGTTTTCCCTGTGCTCCTTTATCTTGTTTTCAAGGTAGTCTGTGATTATATCGGATGAGAATGTTCCTTTGAGGAATTCATTGTCAGCCTCAAGGAAGGCGATTGCCTCCATAAGGTTCGCAGGCAGTTCTTTTATTCCGAGCTTTCTCCTGTCCCTTGAAAGCATGGTTGAAACGTCACTGTCCACAGGGTCGCCGGGGTCAATCTTTTTCTTTATTCCATCAAGCCCGGCCGCGACTATTGCAGCATACGCAAGGTATGGGTTTGCAAGAGGGTCTGGAAGCGTGAATGTTATCCTCTTCCTTTCCTCACTTTCTCCATGTCTTACAGGTACATAAGCAACCGCACTCTTGTTTTTTGCGCTCCACATTATGTATTTTGGCGATGCCAAAAGTCTTTTGTACGAGTTTGTGGATGGATTGGTGAAAACGCAAAGCGCAGCTGCATGCTCAAGCAAACCACCTATGAAGTATCTAGCGGCTGAACTTATATTGGCGTACTCTTCCTTCCCATCATAGAATACATTCCTTTCCTCTTGCCAGAGGCTTATGTTAACCCGAAGAGAGTTTCCGGGCTCCTTGAAAACAGGTACCGGCATGAAAGTCGCGAATACATTTGACATTATAGAGATGTTTTTTACCGCATTCTTAAAGGTTATGAGGGCATCAGCGCTCTCCACCAACGGGAATGGCGGAAGGGAAGCAAACTGCTGACCTGTTGGGCCTTCCCCATGCCCATGGGATTCAACTGGGATGTGGAAGTTATCATTCATAACATTCAGTATCTCAGTTCTGAGAATGTGGTATGTATCGAATGGGGCGGAGAGAAGGCTCGCCTTATCCCAGCTTACCATTGGGGATGGATTCCATTTTGCCTCTCTTGTGTCCAGCATAACGCTAGGGCCTCTTTCAGGGGTTACCTTATCCACAGCAACCCCATCAAAAAAGTAGAACTCAACCTCGCTTCCTATCTTTACCTCAAAACCAGCTGCGGAAGCGTTCTTCACAGCCCTTTGTAGTATGTATCTTGGGTCCTTTAGGTAAAACTCCTCTTTTCGCGTGTAGATGTTGCATATCATCCTCGATGCAGAATCCATCCACGGAATAAACGCGAATGTATCGTGGTCGGGTTTCAGGAAAAGCTCTTCCCTATCATTGAAAACCGAAGCAACATCAGACCTTGAAAATCCCTTTTCCAGCTCCTCCTCGCTCAGCCCGTACGCAGGAACACCAACGTAATGGGAATATCCAAGAACATCCGCAAACTCGAGGTAAAGCCATTTTATTCCAGAAGAGGATAGTCTATCCAAAACATCCTTTGCAGGCATACTCTCACCGGTGATGGTTCAGAAAGAATATTTTTAAAGTTTTTCATTTATTTTCTGGGGCATGCCAGTTTTCCTCCATAAGCAGTTAGAAGATGAAGAGGGTGGGGTAAAGAAAAATCTATTCGAAAAGAAAGAGAGGATCAGCGAGGGAATTGCCGTTGCAACAATAGCGGGTTATGCTGAGAAGGTGCTTTCCGATGCCCAGTACGCCGGAATATTGGCAAGGGTAGTTGGAAAGGATTTTGAAAAGAGAATGGTGGATGAAAGGGATTTTGAAAGATTCGTTTCCATGTACGGAATAGACCCAGCGATAACAAGGGCAAGAACAATAATGAAGCTCATCCCAGTATACAAAAAAGGGTATAAATGGCATTCTATCCATTCGAGGAGGTTAAGAAAAAAGTACATGGAAAAGGCAGAGATGCTTTTCAACATAGCAGAGAGGATTGACCTAAACTCCCTTATCATAGGGGATTCAATAGAGATATACGCGAAGGATGTTTTGAAAACAGAGGAGCGGGGAACAGAATTCAACAATGCATACGCTGTAGTTGAGAAAAGGCCAAGGAAGAAAAGAACAAGCAGACCCTCAGTAAGTTTGTTTTACCGGGAGATGTACTTCGGGAAGCAAAGGATAGTTGCATTCGGAATTTTTGATGGAATAAAGGAGGGAAAGGCAAAGGAGCATGACATCTCTTCCTTTGCGCTCGATGTGTTCAAATCCTACACAGAGCTTTTCAGAACAAAGCCGAACGAAGGGAACGGCCTCTCCTTATTGGAAAGCTTCGCAAAAGAGGCAGATGCACTCATAAGCGAAAGGTTTGATGGGGGGTGTGAGGCCCTGGCCGGGTTTGTGTTTGGAAACAAGGCGGATGTTTTGAAGATAGGGAGCCAGAGGCTTTACGGAATTTCCGGCTCGGCAAAATGCCTCACAACCGATGATGGAATCTCAGGGCTTGTTGAGATAGGTGAGAGGGTGAGCACAAGAGAATTTCTCAAGGAGAGAAAAGTCCCATTTGCCTATCTTGGAGGGTTTTCCCAGAGGGTAAACGGAAAAAATATCCTTAAGGTGCTCCACAGCGAATTCAAACTCGGGAAAACAAACCTCTTTTCCATAGATGTTTCGGGTTTTGACATGCTCGTTGCGGTGAACAAGGGTGTGTGGATGAATGCACCTTTCAAGGAAGAAAAAGGGGATGTTGTGGATGCGACAGCGGAAGGATGGATTTCTGAATTCTCAAACGGCGGGTGCAAAAAAACCGCTCAAAACATCGCCAAGGCAGCTAGGAAGAACATGAGGGCACATGAAGAAAAGGGTGGGCTTATCATTAATGGAAGCGTAGAAGATACCGGAGTCCTTGCGTTTGCAGTTTAGAGGATTGTTTTCTGCGGCTCTGAAGGAAGGCCGTGCTTTATCCTGTACCCATCTATCACAAGGGCTGCTCTTTTTGCCTTCTCAGCCTTTGTTTTGTATATCTCTTCACCACCGGATTTCATAAACCACTCTATGTAAAGGCCAAAATCCGCAAGGTTTTTGCTTCCATCCTCAACGAGTTTTTCCAAAATGAGCGCAACCATTTCCTTTCCCTTCTCATCATCCCCCCATATACTAAGTGCAAGCGCAACCTGATTCACAAAATGCATTTTATCTTCTGGGTTCATGGTTTTCCAGATTGCAACCATTGCCTTTTTTGCTTCACCGCTTACCTTATCGAATGCTCCCATCCCCTCACCCCCACCTGTTCAGAGCCTTTGGGTCTCCCTTGTCCAAGAGGCCGGCAAGGTCCTTTGCAGCATTCAGTCCTCTCGCATAAGCTTCTTTAGAAATCCTTTCGCGTAATTCCTCAGTTTTTTTTGCAAGGGCTGTCCTTATGTATTCAACGATTTCTCTTTCAGAAGGTGGTGATCTAGCGGTAATGCCTTTTTCTATTTCGGCCATGATCTCTTTAACATTAGGTTCATGCTCTTCCCCTCTTACCCTTTCCCTTCTTCTGTGCGCCATTTTCCCACCATTCAATTTTTGCATTCAAACATTTAAATACCTTTCTTTAACCCTTTTTTATTTCAAAGTCCGGCTCTATCTTCCTCCAGCTTCCGTTTAGGAAATGCCATAAGGTTTTTGTCGTGGAATCGTAAACAAGGTTGAACTTACTCGCGACCTCTAATGGCCTATCAATCTCTATGAAGGGAAAACGGAATGCCCAGCCGAATTTTTCCCTGAAAATGTTTTTTTCTATAAGCACGATGCGCTTTGTCTCAAGCTTTCTTTTCTCGCACCACTCTATTACCTCTTTTATTTCGTTCTGCGGAGGCATTTTCTCCCTCACTTTGCAACTATTCTCACAACATCCCCATCCTCAAGGGTATGCTCCAGACCAACCCTCTGCCCAGGAAACCTCACGCTTTTTCCCCAAACGAGCGCATACCGGAAATTCTCGACCCATGAGGTGTGGATGCGCCTGCAAACATCCTCTATCCGCGCGCCTTTTTTAAGGACCATCGGCTTATCCGCAATTTTTCCAAAATCATCCTTTGTGTATATCCTTATAAAGCCGATTGCGTTGAATATTTTTTCCTTGAGCTCCTCTATCCCCTCGCCGGTAAACGCTGAAACAAGAATGCATTCCCCAACCTGTTTTTTTATCTCCTCCCTTCCACTCTCGCTGAGCAAATCTGCCTTTGTCAAAACTGTTATCGCAGGAATGTATGCCCTGTTTTTTTCTATTGCATCTATCAGCCGGTCAACGCTCCCTGGCTCATGGAATATAATGTTTGCGTTATGTATCCCATACTCCTGAAGAACACCCTGAATCTCGTTTATGCTTATCCCCTTTTGCTTACATGTCCAAACCGCTGTTATTCCTCCTGTTGATTTTTTCTCAATCACTATGTTCGGCGGATGCTCGTTTATCCTTATCCCGCATGCATGCAACTCATCCAGTATAACCTTATACTGCCAGAGCGCGAAAGGGTCTATCAGGATGAGGAGGAGGTCCGATTTTCTCGCCACGCCTATTACCTCCCTCCCCCTTCCCTTTCCGTCCTTTGCCCCCTGAATTATACCAGGAAGGTCAAGAATCTGTATCTCAGCACCCTTGTACACAAGCCCACCGGGAATTGCGTTCAGGGTTGTGAAATCATACGCGCCGGTTTTGCTCTTTGCACCCGTGAGCGCATTCAGGAGGGTGGATTTTCCGACTGAAGGAAAACCTATTATGGAAACGGTTGCATCCCCGGTTTTCTTTACATCGTACCCTGCCCCGCCGGATTTTTTTGGAGCGAGCAGGGCCCTTCTAAGCTTTGCGAGCTTTGCCTTGAGAACCCCAAGATGATGCTCTGTGGCCTTGTTCTTCTGCGTTCTCGCCATCTCTTCCTCTATTGCCTTTATTTTTTCCTGGATGTTCACGAAAATAATTGTGCCAAAAGCTCTTAAAAATATGTATAGTACAAAAGAAAAAAACACAACAATTAAATACACAATCGCACATAAATAAAATTATGAGAACTAGCCGGATTAGAGCGGCTCTAAAAACAATTAAGCATTTTTTCATTGTAACTCCATTGCTATTTAATGCGAATTGCTTCTCTATACATAAACCCCCTCCAGAGCAAATAGAAAGCCCTAAAAGCAATACTCTTCAAAACTCAAATGATAGTATGGACACAATCCAAAAGACAGGAAGGGATAGCACTTTAAGAGGTGTGGTTCCGGTTCGTTCAAAAGAAAAAGGATTTCCTCCTGAGACCGAGAAGAAAATAGAAAGCTACATACAAAAACTACTAAAAGCTGGCGGGGCTGGGATAGAATTACCTTCTCAAGATGCTTGGATGGCTAAAGAAATTCAAAAGAGGCTGAGCGTCCCAAATGAAGGATATTGGTATATCGTATCCATCAAAGGACCTGACCAAAATGGAAATCTGACATTATTTATTGTTGCAAAGATGAGAGCAAGCTCATTTTGAATGCTCTTTGGGCCATTTTTCATAAATTTTTTTCTTGATTTCTTCTGCTTTTTCTGGGTAGCCTTGCGTCTCGTATGCCCATTCGAGAATCCAGTAACCACCCGCGAATTCAGGGTGATCTTTCATAAGAGATAAACCAATTTCTTCTGCTCTCTTTAGATCACTCAATTCAATAGCTAATACGCCTTCCAACCATAGGCTCAGTTCATCTTTTTTATTGATTTTATCCAAGTAAGCCAAAGGTACTCCCGGCGGCTCGCCTGCAACATAGCTAAAATAAGCAAGCGCAAAATAAACGTAATCTGCAGTATAACCATATTCCAATGCTTTATTCAACCATATCATATTTCTATAAGCCCATCCAAATTCTACCATATAAAGCCCTTTGACCTGATTATTTTCAGAAGAGACATAGTAAGCCCCAAGAAAATGATACTCTGGGAATATCTCTTCAGCATAGTTATTGACAACATCATCCAACTCCCCTTTTTTGAACTCATATACAAACCGAGCCCCATCAATGATATAATAGCCACCAGCAGTTTTGCACAAACAGAAACTATGACCGATTGGTTCTAAGAAACCATCTTCACGAGCTTTTGCAACCCTAATAGAAACAACACAAACATCTAGGCCTAATTCTTTTCCTAATGCATAGGTTAAGATGCTAAATTCAGTGCAGTCACCCCTTCCCTTCCTTTCTTCTGAAAATAAGAACTCTTCTATCGTAGCAGGAGGAAGACCCTCTTCCCAAGTAAGTTTTAATTTCCCCCCTTGTTTTACAAATTCCCATAAAATCTCTATTTTTTCTTCATAACTTTTCTCTTTATACCCCTCCAACTCATGTTTTAAGCTTTGAGGGAGAATCAGCAACTTCTCTGGTTCTGGCCTTTGCTCCTCTTCCAGTTTCTCCTTTGTCTCCCCACCTAGGCCCAAGGCCAGACCATCAATCCCTATTTTTGTTTTTAGCTCTGGTTCTGAGCTGATGTAAGCTGGGAATTCTCTTTCGCTTATTCTTTTTAAATTCAATTCCAAATCAACACTGTAAAAGTATATTCCATCCTCTTTAACAACCATCAAAGGAAATTCTTTCTGTCCTTCATTGTAAAACCAATAAAACAAATGATTTCTATTTTCTAATCTAAGCTTTTCAAACAGCTTATCCTCCATGTTCTTGTCCATTAAAACGGGTGGGGTTCCCTGGATCATCTTTCCAGTTTCTCCTTCCTTTCTTTTTGCAGTTAATTCATAAATGTCAAAAGCAGAAAAATGAATTCTGAATTTTTGTATAAACGGTGAGATGGGTTCTCCTGGCTTTTCTTTATATTCTGCCATGGTTCTATTGTGCCAAAAGCTCTTAAAAATATAATATGCTCAAAATTAAAGGTAGATAGAAGCAAAGTTTGTTCAACAACTTGGAGGCGCAAATAGATTTTTAAACCGATAGAACAAATCCCATTTTATGTGCAACCTCAGGATAGAGGGAACGGTCGGGATTGTTGATTTGGCAAAATGCCCTTTTGAATTTGCCTCCCCTGAGTTCATAAACTACCATCTGAAAGACCTCTCAACAATTACAAAACCGCTCACCAAAATAAGGTATGAGGAGGAGGTGAGCTTTGAGCTGAGCGAGGAGGCAACATCCATACTTGTGGAGTATGCGAAAGTGATCGCGCAGATTGAAGCGGTGATGCTAAGGAAGGATATATACGGGGTAAAGCAGGACCCGCATTACAATTCAAGGGTTGAGGCGCTCAGGAAATTCTACACCTACACTTTTATGAACCCGCTCATAGCCGCAAGGGAGCTTGAGGGATACAAGGAGCCAACGCCGGATACCGCTGCTTTTATGAAGAGCTATGAAACATTTGTTTCATGGAAGAACGGGATATTGAGAAGGTTTAAGGAAACGCAGCTTTACAAACTCGTGGAGAAGACCGGGGATCTGAGAAGCGCCTTTCTTTCTTTGGTTGGACTGCAGAGCCTTTTTTTCGTGAACCTTCTTGCCCTGGAGCTTCCTAAGGGCGCGGTGAAGGCTGAGGGGCCTGATACATCCTATAAGCTTGAGTACGGAAATGAGGTGCAGATATACGAAGTACCGGAAAAGGATATGTTCATATACCATCTTAGAAACCCAATAATGGAGAGCCTAACCCCGGAGCTTAAAACCATGCTTAAAAAATTGATAGATGAGCAGATGAAGGAGAACTTTTCCAACGCCGATTTCAACATAATATTTGATTTGAAGGCAAGGGAGTACAAACAGTTCTTCATGGAAAGTGCTCTCCTGCAGGGAATAGAGATAACACCGGAGCAGGCGCTTGTTATGGGAAGGGAGGCCGCAGCCTGGGTTGTTGGGCTTGGCTCTCCGATAGAAAACATAGCCCTTGATTGGAGGAACATTACAGATATTTACATAGATAGCGAGAACTCGCCCATTTATTTAGAGCACAGAAAATTCGGGATTGTGCATACGCTTTTCAGGTACAACAGAGAACTCCTTGAGCGTGCTTTCAGGAACATGATACTTGCAGAAAAGGGAACAAAGTTTGATGAGAACAACCCGATTGCGGATGTTGTCCTTAAAAGACATAGTATGAGATGCCACCTCACGAGGCCTCCCGCAACATTCGGGGAATTTCAGGGCGCACTTAGGATAATGCAGGAAGAGCCGTTCACCTACCCCCAGTACCTTTATCTAAGGTCATTCTCGCCATTTTTCGCAGGATACGATGATGTAATGGTCACGCTGGGGTGCAGTGAGGCAGTGCTTGGGCTTAAGGGAAGTGGAAAGACGGCGTTCACAGCCGCAAAGATAACGGCCATGGGACCCGGAAAAAGGATAATTCCGATTCAGGACATACAGGAGATACCTGTAAGGGCATTTAGAAAAAGGGGGTTCCACATAGGAGCTGCAAAGGTGCAGAGCTCAGAGAAGGAGGTGCCTACCGGAAAGGAGCTTGACTTAGTTACCATGGCGAACGCCCTCCTCAGAATGGGTGATGCTGCCCTTGTCATAAACGAGATAAGGAGCAGGGTTGCTGTCCAGGGGGTGATAAACCTCCTCAACACCCAGCCCGGAGTATTTTTGCTTTACAACCTTCACGCGGAGAGTTTGGAGGATGTGCGGGATAGGTTGGAGCTTGTTTTCGGTATCCCATCGGCAAGCATGTTCGCAACAGACAGGTACACATTTCTGAAGAAGGTAAGGTTTGGAAGAAAGGGAAGGATATACCGGGTGCTGGGGTATGAGTTTGAATCGGATAGAGAAAACAAGGCATTCGTACAGGTTTTTGAGTACAAGAGAGGAACGAGCATTGAAAACTCTGTTCTGAACGCAAAGTTCATAAGAAACCCAGAGGCGAATATAAACGATTTCTCAAATGTGGATGTTGGAAAATTGGAGAAGGAGCTGGATATAGAAACCATCCCACCTGTTCTGAAAAGAAGAAGTGAAGAGACCGGTATAAGGCCGGAGCAGTACATCCTTCAGGCATTCTACAAAGGAAAGGTTTACCATGACATATACAAAGCAAGCGTTGAGAGTGGTGTGAATGAGCTCATGGGGCTTGATTTTGTGCTGAAAGCAAACACGCTGGCGAACAAGATCATGGTTAGCATAGAAAAGGAAGGCGGGGAGGTAGACTTTGGAAGGGCCCAGAGAGAATGGGAGGAGCAGTTTAGGGAGCTGGTGAAAAGGGAGCTCCCATTATTGAGGAAATAGTATTGAGATGCGTATGCATCATGGCTTTTCCACCGTTGCGGGGGGGGAGTTTTTGCGGAAATTTTTCCTCAAGCTCTTTTTTGTGTTTTTCGATTATCTTATGAACACCGCTGCCGTACTGCATGGATTTTTTTCTCCTTAGAAGAGCCTCCTTTGGAACTTTTAGGAGTGCCGCGGCTTCTCTAAGAACCCCTTTTTTAAGCTCCCTATCATCAGCCCTCTCAGCGACAGGGATGGAGAAAACAATCTCTGCAATTTTTTTGTTGCAAAAAGGGAAGGCGACATTTTTCTTCAATTTTTTTGCTATCTGTTTTATTGCCCACACATCCCCGCCTTTTTTGTTCAAATTTTCAAACTCATTTTTGAGTATGGAATCCAGGTCCTTCCCCTCATCCAAAAACCTGTAATACCTGTCATAACCGATAAACAGCTCCTCGCTTCCGGAGCCAAAAAGAACAACATCCTCATTCGCGCATTCCAAAACCTTGTAAACCGGAATGAAAATGTCTATCTTGAATGGATGGAAAGGAAGGATGGAGTAAACCTTTTCATAGAGGGAGAGCACCTCCTTTTCATCCACAACATGTTTCTGGAGAGGAAGGGAAAGCTTACTTGCAACCTTTTCAGCCCACTCTAAATCCTGGCTGCCCGGCGTGCCGACTGAGTGGAGAAAAACATTGCAAACGTTTTTAGCAACCGTTGCGAGCGTTGTACTATCTACACCGCCGGAAAAAGCTATGGCTGTGTTCTCCTCGCAGCTCTCCTCTATGCTCTTTTTGATGGCCTCTGAAAGCTGGATGAGAACGCTCATGTTTTCACCTAAAACACCTGGAGATAATCAAGTAAGAAAAGCGCTGCTATCGCGTACATTGCCGGGTGGATTTTTTTGTACTGCCCTGCGCAGAGCTTAAGCACAACATAAACAATAGAAGCGATCCCTATGCCATGGCTTATGGAGAATGTGAGCGGGATTGCTGAGAGCATAAGAAGGGCCGGAATGGCTTCTGTCAACTCGCTGAAATCAACATGCTTTATGTTCGTTGCAAGGAGAAGGCCCACAACTATAAGGGCTGGGGCTATTGCCTCCATAGGTATTTTTTCTATGACAGGGTAGAAAAACATGGAAAGGATGAGAAGAGCTCCTACGATGAATGCAGCCACCCCTGTTCTCGCCCCCTCATGCACACCCGCTGCGCTCTCAAGATAGACGACTTGGGCCGGCACCCCTATAATGCTTCCCATTGTTGTTCCGATAGAATCCGCTATCATAACCCGGTCTATTCCTTTTATCTGACCCTTTTCATCCACATCGCCGGTTTTTACAAGAAGGGCTGTTGCTGCACCGAGTGTATCAAAAAAATCCACCATAAAGAACCCAAGAACTATGGAAAGTATGGAAGCGTTCATGAGCCCGTGTATATCAAGAGCAAAGAAAGTGGAAAGGTGGGTTGGGAAGGAGAAAATCTCTGTGGGGAGGGGGGAAAGGCCGGATGCTGTTGTTATGGCTGTTGTTAACAGAATCCCGAAAAGAAGTGAACCGCGCGTCTTTCTCAAAAGAAGGATGGCAATTATAAAGAACCCCATTATTGTTATCACGGGTCCTGTGGAGAAAAGGTTTCCCATCCTTATGAACATGTTCTCATCCGGAACTACTAACCCTCCTTCCCTCATACCGAGAAACGCAAGGAAAAGCCCGACCCCGGATATCATGGCGTACTTAAGGTTGTATGGAATCCCAACCCCGAACCAGCTTCTTACTTTTGATATGGAGAGCCCGAAAAAAAGAAGGCCTTCAAAAAAAACTGCGGCGAGCGCAATCTGCCAGGAAACATGAAGGCCGTTCACAACTGTGTATGTGAAAAAGCTTGCAAGGGCGATGCTTGGGGCAACTGCAAATGGCCTGTTTGCGATTAGGCCCATTATTATTGTTCCGACCCCGCTTGCTATGGCGGTTGCGGCAAGCGCGTCCTGAAAAGGAATGCCTGCATCTGCAAGTATTTTTGGCACAACTATCAAAACGTATGAAACCGCAAGAAATGTTGTAAGCCCCCCGGCGATCTCGTTCTTCAACCCTTCACCAACCATACAGGGGGTAATTCCTGGATTATGTTTAAAAAACATTAGTAAGAAAAAAAAGCAGGGCCTGTAGCTCAGCCTGGCTAGAGCGGTGGACTTTTACGCTCTCCTTAAAAGCGAGGAGATCCATAGGTCGCGAGTTCAAAGAACCTTTCTTCGGGTTGCCAAGAAAGGTTTCATCCAAAGAAGGTTTGGAAATCTCGCCAGGCCCGTTATTTGTTCTGATAGGCTTCAGTGATTATATGCAACCGAAAGAGAGATACCTGCCGGTTGAGGTGGATTTTGGCAGTGTTAAGGCAAGGGTTCGAATAAAGGTGCGCGAGAATGAGACAGCTGCAGAAATTGCTAAAAGAATGAAGGGCATTGAGGTTGAGGAAACGCGAATGGGTGCTTATATAAAAAGAATAAACCTCGAAGAGTTTCTTTTCAAGAATAGGGAGGTTGTTGTTGATTATGTGGATGGAGACATAAAAAAAATTGATGGAAAAAGCGAGCAGTGGATTCAGGTATATGTTGATGGAGGGCTTCCGGTAATAGCCGTGAATAACGAGGCCATAGGTCTGGGAATAAGCAATTTTTATGTCGGAGGCATCGGCATCCTAACAATAAAGGATGAGGAAAAAACGGAAAAGTACATGAAAGACTTTTCTTATTCAGATGTAGAGGCAATAATAAAAGGTGCGATCTCAAACAGGGTATCGGTCTCCTGCCCGGGCGGAGTGGCCTCGGCAGAATTCAGCAGAAAGGTTTTTGATGCATTCTTTATTCTTAAGGAGGATGGGGTTGTAAGTTTTTACGATGGCTCACCTGAAACAAAACCATTGGGATGGAAGGAATGGGTTTTCCCTGAAAAGGGAATTGACAGAAAATATCTGGAAGGGACTAAGATGTACAGGATCTACAGTAGAGTAGACTACCTTACAGGAGCGTGTATGCTTGGAAACAAAAAAATGATTGGGCTTGAATTTAGGAAGGAAGCTGAAAAAGAAAATGGACACGAGAAGAATTATTATGAGGAAGGGCGCCGTGCTCATTATGAAAATGCTGAGAGGCTGACGGATGAATGGCGAGAGATAGAAAAAATAGAAATAATAGAAAGCAAAAAAATTGAGAATGGGGTTTCTGGGTTGGTTGGTGCTTTCCATGCAGATCAAGAAAAGAAAATAAGGTTCGATCCCATGCTTGAGCTGGAAATGAGTTTTCAGGAAAAAGAAAAAACAGCCCCTATTCTTTTCACCCCTAAAGCAAAGGAGTATATTTTGTTTGAAGAGCCTGAAGAGAAGCTCGCAGAAAAAATAGAATTTTGGGGCAAAGGAAGGGAAAGAATGGAAAGGAAGGGGAAAGACATCAGGGTGGATGGGTTTAAAATTCATGGGCGGATAAAATGCTGGGAGAAAAATCTGGGGATGGAAAGGCATGGAGAGGTACCGCGAGAAGTACCGCGCAAGAATATAAAAATGCTTAGTGAATTCTTTTTACCATTTTCAAAAAGGATAAAAATTTACTTTCAGGATATGGTAATAAGAAAAGAAAAAATGATAAAGAGGGTTGAGCTGGGAGTTTTGGTTTTGAAAGAAAAGGCGGAAAAAATAACAAGCATGGTAGTTTACGGATTGGTTGATGGAGTACGGGATATAATTAAAAAAGCAAAGCATAGAATAGGCGAAAGGATGGAAAAAATGAAAAACAATCACAATCTAGAGGGTTTGCAGGAAAAAAGAAAAAACAAAAAGGATGAGGAAATAAAAAAGAAAAACAGAATAGTAATATTTCTTCTCCTGCTTGAAAAACTGTTTCCGAAAATAAGGAGGTGGGGAAATGCTATTTATAAAGGATAAACCTTCGAAAGTAATTCTAGCAATGAAGGATAATGAACTCTACCTCTCCCAGATAGCAAAGCAAACGGATACAACATATGTTTATGTGACCGGGTTGGTCCACCTTCTCGAGAAAAAGGGGCTAGCAAAAATAGAATCAAAAGGAAAGAAAAAGGTTGCAAAGCTCACAGAGGCAGGTGCTGAGCTCGCGAGGCTTTTGGATGAGATAATAAAGAAAGAGAAACAGGCCGCACCGACAACTGGTCAGGCTAAACAACCTTGAGCTTGAGCGATTTTTTTATCTGGCTTTCTATCTTATCGTAGTCAAGGTAGTGGATGTTCGCATTCACATGGACATCATACTCCCCAACAGCTGTCTGGGCTGTGCTGTATATTGTAAACTGCTCTTCCTTAGTTTCCCCTGGCTTTAGCACACCAAGCTTTTTTTCTGCGCTTTTGTGCGTACATGTAGAGTTAAACCCTAAGAGGGCTTTTTGGGGGAGGTAAACTTCTAGAGAAACGAGTCTTTCTGATTGGGTTTCATTGCTCACACTAACTATCAATGTTATTTTTTGGTCCCTGTGCTTGAAGGCATGCAGTGGTACAAACCTTGCCTTCAGCCGGACCGCGCCATGCTCCTCCTTAGCCTCTTTCTTTCCAAACATGGCCTTAACATTTTCGAGTATTCCCATACTATCACACGGGGTTATGGAAGATAACATTTAAAAAAACAATCTCTCTAAGGGTAGCCTCGGTGATTGTATGAAAATGAACATAAGTACAGGGGATGGCAAAACATATGCTCTTGAAATACCGAAAGAGAAAGAGATGCTGATAGTCGGAAAAAGGATAGGGGATGTGATAGATGGAAACGATTTTGGACTGCCCGGGTACAAACTAAAGCTTACTGGGGGGAGCGATTCTTCAGGAATACCCATGAGGGGGGATGTTAGCGGGCAGAGAAAAGCGCGAGTGCTACTTTCAAAAGGGCCTGGGCTTAGGCCTAAGAGAAAAGGGGAGAGAAGGAGAAAAACCGTAAGGGGAGGGGTTTTTTCACCGGAAACAGCCCAGATAAACGCGTACGTAGTGGAGAAAGGAAGCGTTCCGCTTGAAGAAATCCTAGGAAAAAAGGAGAAGAAGGAGGGTGAACAGTGAGCTCACAACCAGAGGTTAATATTGGGCTCCTAGGGCACGTTGACCATGGAAAAACAACGCTCACAAAGGCCATAACAGGTAAATGGACGGATACGCACAGCGAAGAGATAAAAAGAGGGATAAGCATTCGGCTTGGGTATGCGGATGCAAAGATATACTATTGCAAAAAATGCAAATTCTACGGAACAAAGGAGAAATGCCCGAATTGCGGGGAAAAGACAGAGTTCAGGAGATGGGTCTCTTTTGTTGACTCCCCAGGCCATGAATCCCTGATGACAACCGCGATCGCAGCCTCAAGCATAATGGACGGAGCTCTTCTCCTGATTTCCGCAAATGAACCCTGCCCCCAGCCGCAGACAGAGGAGCATCTTATGATACTGAACATCCTCGGGATAAAACATATCGTTGTTGTGCAAACGAAAATAGACTTAGTAAGTAAGGAGCGGGCGCTTGAGCATTATAAAGAGATAAAGAATTTTTTGAAGGGCTCTATCGCAGAAAATGCTCCAGTAATACCCGTGGCCGCTATCTCCGGCGTTAACATAAATAGGGTCCTTGAAGCAATAGAGGAATACATCCCAACCCCAAAAAGGGAAGAAAACGCAGACCCTCTTATGCTCATCTCCCGCTCTTTTGATGTAAACAAACCCGGAACACCAATAAAAGAACTCAAAGGAGGGGTGGTTGGCGGTTCTCTTGTGCGCGGAAGGATAAAGGTTGGGGATGAGCTCGAACTCTCTCCAGGAATTGAAAGAAATAAAGGGTATGAAAGCATAAAATTTAGGGTAGAAAAACTCATGGTTGAGAATAGGGAAATAAGCGAGGCAAGGCCAGGTGGGCTTATAGCAGTAGGCACTGGTCTGGACCCATCGCTCACAAAATCCGACCAGCTTTCGGGAAGTCTTGTTTCCCTTCCCGGAAAAACCCCAAAACCAAAGGATGTTATAGAGCTAAAATACCATCTCCTTGAAAGAAGGGATATCGAAAACCCCCCTCTTAAGGAAGGCGAGCCGGTTGTTGTGAATGTTTACACCGCAACAGATGTTGGAGTTATAGCAAAACTTGGAAAGGGGGTAGCAACAATAAAACTGAAAAGGCCAATACCGTTTGAAAGCGGGAACAAAGCGGCGATAAGCAGGAGGATAGGGCAGAGATGGAGGCTGGCTGGCTGGGGGGAGGTCATCTAGTTCTTTCTACAAAAATCACCTTCGAGATATTATACGCGGTTAGGTTATTTTTTTGCGCATTGCTTAACACTCTGGAAATTATATACTCATCGCTTAAATTTGATCGCGGTGTGCGCCCCTTCTCAGTGTTATAATAATACAGAATGTAAAGGTCCTGGTTTCCCGGTGGGCTGCATGTGTCGTTTCCTGTCCATAGGCACTTAGCAAAGGTTGAGAGATTAGCAAAGTACTCCCCTTTACTAAGCTGGGTAGATATTGGAGACTCTGCAAAGTACATGTTTTTATTTTTCAGAAATGAGAGGGAGGAGTATTTCATGAGAGGTTCGACATCAAAAACCAGGGAGGACTCGCCGGTTAATGCAATGGAGTATGTAACCGCAGATTTTCCTTCAAAGAAAACTGGTGGGCTGTAGTCTCCTATGTTGTATTGCGAAAGTGAGGTCATTAGAACAAGGTATGCAGAGAATGCGTAAATTTTTTTGTAGTTGGATGGCAGAACTTCCCTGCTGAAAAATGAAGCGACAAAGAAAAACAATGAAGGAGCGAATACGGCACAAACAAAGTCAAAAGCAACTGGAATTGCTGAAAAAAAGGAATACCAGAATTCTTGCGAAAAATTGTACAAAAACCACGAGATGGCAGGGAGGGAAAAAAACAGCATTGCTAAACTTTCGTATAGTTTTGCTCTTCTAACAATAATATAGAATGGTGAAAATAGGAGGAAAAAAATTAGATAATAGAATATAAACACTGATGAGTCAATGGAGCAACCAATGTATCTTGGTGGTAAAGAAGACAAAGCGACCAGCTTCCAGACAAAAACTATGGAAAGAAGAAGGGAAAAAAAGATAATCAAGATTTTTTTTATATCTGCCTTCTCAGCCAAGAATTTAAATGAAAGGAGGGAAAAAAAGATGGCGCCAACAAGAGTTTGGGAGAGAAAGGAAAGGAATGAAAAAATGAAAAGCAACGGTTTATTATCATTTTTAATGTACGCAAGCAATGCAAAAACAATCGCCCAGGTCTGTCTTATTCTCCACGCGAACGGAAAGAGGGTACCAAGAACATAATCCGCAAGAAGAAAAACCGAAAGTGCAACCTTATAGAACATTGGCTGGTTTTTTAGTATTTTAAAATTGAGGATATAAAAAATTGCGATATTGGCAATAAAAGAAAGCAAAGCTGCTGAAAGGGTGTAATCATTAACAAAATAATTTACTACTGAGCCAAGAACTGGGGTAAGTGGAGGAAGGGAGCCAAATAGGTAGTACTCGCCATTGAGAAAGTACGGAACCTTTCCAAAAAATCCATACTCTGAGAACACCTTTATGGATGCGGCTGTGTCTGGCAGATCAACGAATGATTCAAAAATTTTCTGCGGAGTGTATGCAGCAAAATAATAAAGGAGAAAAAGTGGATATATGGCAACTGCTGAGTATAGCATTTTTTCAAAAATATCATCAAAATCCATAAAAAAGCATGAAATAGCATTATTTAAAAATGTTTCTATGAATAAAGAAAAACAAAAGGAGGTAGAAAAGATGAGAAAAATTGCTTTGCTTTTGGTGCTTTTGCTGGCTAATTTGGTTATGGTACATGCCCAGGGACAACCTGGTGGGACTGAAGCAATAACATCCGCACTATGCGGTCTGTATAAATTCTTGCAGCAGACCCTGCCAGTATTTGCGGCAGTGCTGATCATATTCGCGGCAGTTATATTCGCGGCAGGCCAGGTGATGGGAGCGGAAACAAGGGCTAGGGCGAATGTGTGGGCTACTGCAATGCTAACCGGTGCTTTGATTGGGTTTGCGGTTGCAATAATTGTGCCTTGGTTTTTAGATATGATGTGGACAGGAGGGCAAATTTCATCTATATGCAGCTAATAAGTTGATGGTATGAAAAAACTCCTCTTTCTTTTTTTATTTCTTCTTCTTGTCTTTTCAGCAAGGCCACCGGAGCCGAGTGAGGTAGAGCCAACCCAAAAGATAATGGATGCGCTTTGCAAATTTTACAAATTTCTTGAAGGGCTACTGCCAATAGTTGTAATAATTCTGATCATATTCGCGGCAGTTATATTCGCGGCAGGCCAGGTGATGGGAGCGGAAACCAGAAGCAGGGCGAATGTGTGGGCTACTGCAATGCTTATCGGAGCCCTTATTGGAATTCTAGTTGCTTTAATAGGCCCATGGATAATGACAGAGATGGGCTTCCCTATTCCATGCCAGTAGATGGAAGGCTGGCCGGGCTAAATTTTTAAACGCAAAAAACAAAATTAAATTATGCAAACAATAGACCTGCCTCTTCATCCTGGCCAATGCCCGAGATGGTTGTTCGGAAGAATGGTTGGGCTTGCGAAAGAGATAAGCAAAGTAATTATCCTAGAGTATGGAAGCAGTGAATTTATAAGAAGGCTTTCCATGCCGCTTTGGTTCCAATCTCTCTCGTGCGTTCTGGGTTTTGATTGGCACAGCTCAGGCACAACAACTACTACCACCGCAGCGCTCAAAATAGCTTTAGAAGAAGTTGGCGGGGTTGTGGGTGCTGGAGGAAAGGGAAAAACCGGGCTGAAAACCCCGCAGGAGATAGAGGGGAAAGGAGAAAGGATGGGGTTAAGCTCTTCTAAAGTTGAGGAGCTTATAAAGGCAAGTAGGCTTACCGCAAAGGTTGATTCCTCATGCATTCAGGATGGCTACTCAATTTACCATCATGCATTCTTTTTTGATGAAAATGGGGATTTTGCAGTTATTCAGCAGGGAATGAAAGGTGAATGGGCAAGAAGGTATCACTGGAACACGAGCGATAATTTTTTGGAGGGAAATGAAAGCATAATCGGGGTTTATGAGATGGAAGTTCTAAACATGACCGGAAAAAAAGCAAGAGAGGCAAGAAAAGCAAGCTTGGATGCATTAAAGGAAAAGGAGTACTTGAGAATGCCAAAGAGACATGGGATTTTTTCTGAGGATTTGAGCAAAAGGGATGTTGAGTTCTTTAATAGAATAAGGGAATTTGACCCTAGAGATTATGAAGAGCTTTTGCTTTTCAAAGGAATGGGAGAAAAGAAGATAAGGGCCCTTGCTTTAATTGCGAATTTAATTTATGGAACAGAGCTTGATTGGAAAGACCCTGTGAAATATTCATTCGCGCATGGAGGGAAGGATGGGATTCCCTATCCTGTGGACAAGCCAAACTATGATGAGAGCATTGAATTTTTGAAAGAGGCTGTTGAGAAAGCTGAGATCGGGAAGGATGAAAAAATAAGGGCGTTGAGAAGGCTGAATGAATCAATATATCAAACGGGTGTTTGGTAAAAAAAGCGGAAGTGTGCGCCTCATTCTTCCGTAGAGATATTTCCTTGCATGCTCGAATATTCTTTGTACATTTCTCCTAATTTTTTATCTATCTCTTCATAGGGACATACATTTTCAGTTATAACAAACATCTCCTCCCCAAATTGAGCAGGCGAACATGTTTCTTTCTTTTCATACTTTAAAGCGAACTCTCTCTCCTCATTATCCATCTCTTCATAACTTTTTTTCTCATTCTCCTCCCCAGAGCTGTCTTGTAACTTTTTCTCAAACTCTTCAGCACGCTTTTTAACTTCTTCTTTAGTGGCAACCATTTCCTCTACTATCCATTTGCAATTTCCAAGATATTTTTCATAGAGTTCGTCCCCAACAATTTTACGATATCCTTTTACATAATCCGTTATAGGAAAATATATAACATATCCTTCATGTGTTTCATTTTCTATATAATGATATATTGTTTCATACCCTTCTTCTTTTCCCAATGCAAACGCCATTCTTCTAAACAATTCATCCTCCGCTACTTTCTCATCCATATAGTCAATTCTTTCTCTACTGGAAAGGCCCAAGAGATACTTAGTCTGCTTAAACAAAAGCTCCCCCGTTGCTTTATCTTTTATTTCAGTTATGCAAATAGTTGGAGGAAGGGTTGGGGGATTGCCAAGAGCAGAAAAATCAGAAGATGAATCGGATGTTTTTTTATCACCCACACAACCAACAAAAAGAAGAAGGAAAAAAACCAAGATTCCAACAACCATTCTTGCATTGTTCATATAAATCACCCTAACCAAGCAGATAAACCGAATACATTACGAAAAGGGAAACGAAGAGTATGCTTATAGTGTTCAAGATTTTTATAAGCGGGTTCAATGAAGGCCCTGCTGTATCCTTGAACGGGTCTCCGACAGTATCACCGATAACCGCTGCCTTGTGCGCATCGCTTCCCTTTCCTCCAAACTTTCCTGTCTCTATGTATTTCTTTGCGTTGTCCCATGCAGCACCCGTTGTGCACATGAACACAGCAAGGAACTGGCCGACTATGAGCGCGCCCGCAAGGAACCCGACAACTGCTGCCGGGCCAAAAACAAAACCGACGAGCAATGGTGTGACAACAGCCAGCAGACCGAGCTTAAGCAACTCTCTTATAGCCTCTCTTGTTGAGATATCGACACATTTCGCGTAATCTGGCTTAACCGTTCCTTTCATTATTCTCTTATCCTTGAACTGCTTTCTCACTTCCCTTACGATTGCGTCAGCAGCAATCCCAACCCCTCTCATCGCATAAGAGGAGAAAAGGAATGGAATTACCCCGCCTATAAAGGCGCCTATGAGAACATCTGTGCGGATTATGTTCACAACAGGAAGCCCGCCTATTATTTCAAGCCCGGAAACACCAATCCTTGCAGCGGCAACATTTACTTCTTGAGCAAACGCCAGCATGAGCGCAAGAGCGGCCAAACCAGCCGATGCAACCGCAAAACCTTTTGTTGTTGCCTTTGTTGTGTTCCCAACAGCATCCAGCATATCTGTTATTTTTCTTACGCTCGGTGGAAGGCCTGACATCTCCGCAATCCCTCCTGCGTTATCCGAAACAGGGCCGAATGAGTCCACGGCAAGGATTATGCCGCTTAAAGAAAGCATGCTCATGGCCGCTATGGTAACACCATATATTCCGGCGAGCCAGTAGCTCAAAACTATTGCAAGAACTATGGCTATTCCGTATGGAGCAACGCCCTCCATCCCAAAAGCAATCCCTGTAATAAGGTTCGTTCCCGCCCCGGTCTCTGAAGATTTTGCTATGGATTTCACTGGATTGAATGAATAAGAGGTGAAATAGTCGGTAATCCTGACAATTGCAATCGCAACAATCAGGCCTACCACTGCCGCAAGGAATATGTTAAAGGAATTCACCCCTGAAGGGAGGATGGCTGGGGTGAGGAAGAAGAACGCTACTGCTGAAAGTATTGCTGTTACGTATATTCCTTTGTAAAGGCCATCCATAGGGTTCTCGTTTTCTTTTACCTTTACAAAAAGCGCTCCAACTATTGTCGCAAGGATGGCTGCAGCGGCAATAATCAATGGATAGAGCACGCCAGCCCAGTTGTGGAAAATAAGCGTTCCAATAATCATGGTTGCTATAAGCGTAACGATGTATGATTCGAAGAGGTCTGCACCCATTCCTGCGCAATCGCCGACATTGTCGCCAACATTGTCCGCAATTACCGCCGGATTTCTTGGGTCATCTTCTGGAATTCCTTTCTCAATCTTCCCAACAAGGTCTGCACCAACATCCGCTCCTTTTGTGTATATTCCTCCACCTACCCTTGCAAACATCGCAACAAGGGATGCCCCAAAACCCATTCCTCCGATCATGAGCATGAGCTCATCAAGGGAATGAACATAGATTGTAAAACCATAGAGAAGGGCTGAGATGCTGAAAAGCGCCAACCCTACAACAGCAAGCCCCATCACCAAACCAGCCCTAAATGAAAGGGTAAGGGCCGGGTTAAGGCCTTTTTTAGCCGCCTCCGCTGTTCTTACATTCGCAAGCGTTGTAACGCTCATCCCTATGTATCCGGCAAGGGCTGAGCTTATCGCGCCAATGAGAAAAGCAACTGCAATCCCATACCAAAGTGGGTTTACAAGATAACCTATCGCAAGGAAAACCAAAAATATGGCAAGCATAAAAGCTGCAATCGTCTTATTCTGCCTCTCTAAGTATGCCATTGCTCCCTCCCTTATCGCGCCCGCGATCTCCTGCATTTTCTTGTTCCCAGCAGGAAGTTTTGATATCTGCACGTACAACCCAAATGCTATAAGCACCGCAACAATTGCCACTAAGACTGGCATAAACTCCATCATATTCTCACCCATTTTATTCTAAAGAACGGAAAAAATAAGGTGGATAGGTTTTTAAAATTTGCTTATTGCCTCACTGATCAGCCTTACCCCAATTCCAGGCGAACCTTTGCTGAAATATGGATGGTTTTCTTTTATGTTAAAAACCCCTGCGATATCCAAGTGCACCCAGGGAGCAGAAACGAATTCTTTTAGGAATGCTGCTGCTGTGCATGCGCCGGCCTCCTTCTTTCCAGATATGTTTTTCAAATCCGCAAAATCGCTCTTCATCATCTCTCCGTATTCCCTGAAAAGGGGCATGAGCCAAACCCTCTCATGGGTTTTCTCCCCTGCCTCCATGAACCTGCACGTAAGCTCATCGCTCGTTGAGAACATTCCTATGGCATGGGGGCCAAGCGCAATCGCAATCGCACCTGTAAGGGTTGCAGCATCTATTATGAAATCCGGTTTTCTTTCGCTTGCAAAGGAGAGCGCATCTGCAAGAACAAGCCTTCCCTCTGCATCTGTATTAAGTATCTCAACGGTTTTTCCGTTGTACATTTTTATTATGTCCCCTGGCTTTGTTGCGCTTCCGCCCGGCATGTTTTCTACAAACGGGAGGAATGCTGAAATCCTTGTTGGAAGTTTTAGCTTCGCCGCTGCCATCATCACGCCAAAAACAACGCATGCACCAGTTTTGTCAAGCTTCATGTCCTCCATCTGCTCAGCATTCTTTATGTCCAACCCACCGGAATCAAACGTAAGCCCTTTCCCAACAAGAGCAAAATGCTTTTTCGCATTCTTCGGAGAATAGGAGAGCTCAACAAGAACAGGTGGGTTTGAGCTTCCTCTGCTCACAGCAAGGATTCCGTTCATCCCCATTTTCTCAATCTGCTTCTTATCGTAAATCTTTACCCCAAGCCCAAGCTCCTTTGCGAGTTTCCTTGCTTCGTTTGCAAAAAATTCTGGGGTTGCGATGATGGGTGGAAGGTTTGCCAAACTTCTCGCGTAGTTCTGCGCTTCGCACAAAACCTGGGCCCTCTTCAGAACCTGCGCGTATTGCACATCTGCATCTATGTACGCAATGAACTCCCTTTCCTTCTCTTTTTCGCTTTTCATTGAGAAATTGTAATCAGCCAGATAGAGTGCTTCTGAAATCAGCTCAACCTCCCGCTCTGGTTTAAGAACCCCTGGAGGGATGAAATTCAATTCATAGATATTCTGGGTTTTTGCAAACCTGTACGCAACTGCCGAAGCCTTTCTCAGGTCATCATCGCAGAAGTCCTTTCTTTCCCCAAGCTCCACAAGAATGTTTTTCCCATCCATCCTTGCAGAAAGCTTTTTTCCCTTCTCAGAAGGGACAAATCTCGCATCGTTCTTAGCTTTTTTTACCAGATAAACTTTCATGCTCCCTACCTCCTCTCTCCATACTCTTCTATGAATTTTTTATAAACATAAAGCATCTCCCGGGTTATTGAAGGCATTCTGCCCCGTATTATTTTTATTACCTCGGCGTTTGTCATGCTCGGTGTTTTTCCCTCAAGTTTTTTCTTTGCAAGGGCAAGCTTAACCTCCTGGCATACGCTCGCTATATCCGCGCCGCTGTACCCCTCGGATACTTCAGCAAGCTTCTCCAAATCGAACATGCTCGCAAAATTTCCCAAATGTATCCTGAATATTTCCTTCCGGACCTCTTTGTTAGGAGGCCCAATGTAGATTATCTTATCGAACCTTCCGGGCCTTAGAAGGGCGCGGTCAAGAAGCTGGGGGAGGTTGGTTGCACCTATCACAACAACATTCTTTGTTTTTCTTATGCCGTCCATCTCCTGCAAAAGCTGACCCATTATTGGGCTCACACCCTCTCTTGCCGGCGCAACGGTTTCAATCTCATCTATGAATATAACAGCGGGTGCATTCTCCCTTGCCCTGTTGAATGTCTCCTTTATCACCTCAACGGCCTGCAATGGTCCTCTTTCCATAAGCTCTGCTCCGCTAAGGAATAGCATCGGAACGCCAAACTCGTTAGCTGCTGCCTTCACTATATATGTCTTCCCTGTTCCCGGAGGACCGAAAAGAAGGACACCGGAAATCGGCTTAACCTCAAACTCTTCCAAGAGCTCAGGATGGAGGAGGGGCATCTCAACCGCCTCCCTGAGCGCGTTCTTCACATCCTCAAGGTCCGCAACATCCTCGAACTTTATCTTTTTCTCGACCTCTTTCCTCTCCTTTCTTTCTCCGATGCTCCTCTCAAAATCAAGCTTGAACCTCTCATACTCCTCGAGTAAAGAGAGGCTCACGGATGGTTTTGTTCTTTTTATTACCTCATAAAAATGCTCCATCCTTATCGGGACGATGATGTTCTTTTCTATGGCCTCCCTCGCCGCAAGCTTTTTTGCCTCCGAAACAACGTTTGCAATGTCAGCACCGCTGAACCTCTCCGTCATCTTCGCGAGCTTTTCAAAATTAACATCCTGGGCAAGTGGGAGGTCTTTTGTATGAATCTTGAATATGGCCTTTCTAGCCTCAAAATCCGGAAGGGGCATGTAGATTATCTTATCGAACCTTCCGGGCCTAAGGAGCGCGGGGTCGAGGAGGTGCGGGACGTTCGTTGCGCCTATAACTATAACAGGCTTTTCTGTTCTAAACCCGTCGAGCTCCATGAGGAAAGTGCTCAAAGCCTCAGGGCCTTCATGCAGCCTTTCTGTTCTCTTTTTTCCGAGCCAATCGATCTCATCAAAAAACAGGATGCATGGGCTGTGCTTCCTGGCTATCTCGAATATCTCTGTTATATTCTTCTCAGTTTCGCCATGCCACTTTGAGAGTATCTCTGAGGATTTCACATAGAAAAATGGGTAATCAATCTCCTTTGCAAGGGCACGCATGAGCATTGTTTTACCGGTTCCAGGTGGGCCGAAGAAGAGGATTCCCTTCGGTGGCTTTAAGCCATATGCATATGCAACCTCTGCCTTCTGCAATGGGGTGAGTATTGCTTCCCTAAGTTCGTTCTTAACATCCTCATATCCCCCTACATCCTCAAGCCCCTTCTCCCCCTTGCTTAGCGTAAGCTCCTGGAGCCCAAACTTTCCATACATCTTCATCTGCTCTTTTTTTATGAGCTCAAGCTCCTTGCTGAACCTAAACCCCATGAATTCCGCGAACGCGATAAGAAAAACAGAGAGGAGTGAATATACGGCCATCTCGACCCGGAACTCAACCCCGAATGCCATGCACATGGGATAGTAGAAAATCGGGATGATTAAGAGGGCAAGGGAGGAAAGGAGCTCTATGTTCTTTGCCTTAACCCTTCCGGGGATAAAGGAGATGATGTAAAGAACAGCTGCCCATATTAAAAGTTGAGGAATCCCGGAATCCATAAGAATGATGCGAAGAAGGTTTGTGGAGACGACACCAAGGGCAGAGTTTAGTCTTAAAGCAGTGGCGAAATCAAAGAGGTTGCTTACTGCGATTCCAAAGCCAGAGAAGATGGTGATAATGTCGAAAGGAGGTTTTGAAACCTGCAAATCCTCGCTTGTTAGGTAAATGCCGCTCCTTATCGGGAAGTATGCAGAGTTTTGAACCTGCCAAAGGGAGGAGAGGAGAAGAACGAGAAGGATAGAACCAATTGCGATCGCTATGGAACGATGAGAGCCGAAATGAAGGGCTGCAAGGGCCATCCCAAGGTAGATAAAACCACCAAGAAGAGAGATGGGGAAGGGTGCAAAGGGAAGGAATATCAAAATCTGCAATGCTGCAATTATCCCCCAATACTCCCACGCTTCAAAAAGAACGAATGCAAGAACCAATAGAAAAACCCATCCAAAAACAGTGCTCTGGTAACTGAATGAAAAAAGCGCGAGAAAAGTTGAGAATATTACTCCAAGAGGAGGTCTCGTATAGGCGATTGCGCCTGCAACTATCGCGAGAAGCGGGATGATGTAAGGGGGGTAGAAGGGTGCAACTGAAAGAATGCCCAAAGAGCCAAGGAAAACAAGGAATGCATTCCAGAAGCTTTCATTCTCCCTTAGTTTGTGAGCATACGCCCTTATGGTTAACGTTGAGAGAGGAGCATAGGATGTCTGCATGGGGGGATTTGAGAGTAAGCGCTTAAAAACTATTCGCAAGAGAAGGCAAGCGTTCAAAAATTCTATTTGTATTCGTTAAGTGTTGAGGTGTGATTATTAGTAAAATTTAAAAATTCAACGCCCTAAAAATTTATGTAAAAATGTGGTAGAAATGAGTAATGCACAAAAGGAGAAATCAATACGCGGAAGCATTCATGAAAAAATAGTGAGGACTTGGGAAGGTGTCCGTTTAGAAGAAAGAACAGATGTTATAGAGAAATTGATGAGATATGCAAGGAGAGGAAATGTAAAGAAAATAGAGAGAGTGTTGAAAAAGAACAAAGATTGGTTGAGTGACAAAGAAATTAATGAGGTTCTCAATTCGTGCGAAAAAGAGGAAGTTAAGAGAGTTTTTAGAGAATTCCTTGAAAAGAAAAACGGAAAAAAGGAATCAATTGTAACGATTAGAGAGAAAAATGATGTTGAAAAGGTTGGCGAGATAATTTGGGCTGTAACAAAAAGCGTGGCAAAAAAATCAAATCCGGTTGAAATATACAAAACGCTTAAGAAAGATATCGAGCTATTCTGGAAAGCAAAAGGAATAAAGGATGAGAAACTCGTAGGGGATAGAGAAAAAATAAAATCCTCCTTAGAGCTAAAGAATATGAGTAAAATCGCGATCTCTGAATTCATAGGCACTTATATAGGAGCAGTAGGAGTTGGGGTATTGCTTCAAGCCATTACAAAAAATCCTTACATGGGTGTGATAGGCACTATCATTGGGGATTATTTCCCTGCATTTTTTTCTGCCGAGGCTGTTTGGCTTTTACTGAACTGGGGGTACTACACTGAAAAAGGAATGGGAAACCGGGTTGTAAGATTTTACAAAGATGTTCTTCCATTCCATGCAGCTGCTTTGGTATCGGCATTACCAGTATATGCGCTTGGCGGTAGCATATCCAGTGCAATGGTTGCTCTGGTGAATTGGCTTGCACCCGGAATTGCTGTATGGGTTCCAATTCCAATAATTGCCAATGCATTGAATGGCATTGTAGGAGAAATCATATATCTCTCTTTATTTGTGGGTATGTCATGGACATACATAGAGAAGGTGCTTGTAGAAAGGTATAATAAATATTTAGAAAAAAAATACAAAAAATAATAGGAGGTGGATAATATGCCAAGAAAATTAAGAGGGGTCGGAAAAGGAGGAGAAGGAAGTAGAAAAATTGGAGGAGAACTACTAGGAGAAAAAGATACGATTACCAATAAGGAGGTGGAGAGTGCGGCAAAGATTCTCCAGGAGTTTGATAAAAAGATAGATAAGAGATGGGTTAAAGGGAATTTACCACGTGAGCTAATAAAAGATAAAGAAAAATTGAATGAGATTGTTCTAAAAATAAACGAATTGCTTAAATTTGTAGAAGAAGAGGAAAAGGGAAAATTAATAGGTATTTTTAAGGAGTGGTTAAAAAGCTTAAAGCTGGAAGAGAAGCCATTGCAAGGACAAGAAACTATTTTTAAATTGAAAGAGGCCGGAAAGGAAGTAAGGGATATGGTTCACAGAATAGATTTTACGAAAGTTGTGAAGGAACCGAATGGGGAAGAATACAACCTTTTCAGTAATGGTGTTGACTTCCTTCTTGAATATTTCCCACCTGAAGAAAGAGTTCCGTTCGACGTTTTTTTAGAAGCTGCTAAACAGGACGTAGAGGGAAAAATTGGAAACAACCCATATAACAGATACCATTTTGCAGTTGCACGAGATAAGAATGGAAAAATAGTAGGAGCATGCTCTTCACTTTATTTTGCTGATTTATATGCGATGTTTGGTGGGTATATAAGGGTCGCACCAGAGATGCAAGGGAAAGGGATTGCAACTGCTCTGTATAATGATAGAATAAAATTCGGTGAGAAATGCGCAAAAGAAGCTAATAGAAAGCTTAGATTTTTCATAAGCGAAGTTGAAAAACCTGAGGAATCTACTAATATAAAGGATGCTGAGAGAAGACTCAGGGTGTTCAAGTCATTTGGAATGGGCGTGTTGGACCCAAGCTCAGGGTTCAGATATGGGCAGACAACTGAGGAAGGAAAGATTGTTCCGCTTTATTTAATGATCGGGCCTATAAATGAAAAAATCTCTAAACTTGAGTGGCACGAGGTTGCGAAAATGGTTATTGTAGTATACAAAAGGATATACCGGTGGTTAGATAAAGAGATTTTCTGGAAAGGATTAGGAGAGATATTGAAATCGATTCCTTTACAAGGTGTGCCGATTAAAACAGATTATATATAGTGAATTGTTTATTACTCAACAATTCCCTTTGGCTCTGCTCCCTGTTCTTTAAGCGCTCTCTCTACAAGCTTTGTATGGGACTCAAAAGAACCGTAATCCCTCTCAATCTGCTTCATTAATACAGGATCGCTCTTTGCAAGCTCAATAATGGTTGGAAGACGTTGGGGTGGTATTAAAAGAACCCTTTTTGCGCGTTCAAACCTTCCTAAAACTTCTTTCCTAGCTTCGTCAACATCATTTTTGTCAAACCCCTCCCTCTCAAAATTATCAATATACGCTAGGGCAATGCGTTTGGCTAGCTCCCTATCCATCTCTCTTTCGACCTTGCTTGCCTCTTCACTAAATGGTCTAAAAAACATGTGAAGCATAATTGGATTGGTATCAGCACTCAGTCTTGGTTGTATTATGGGGTTTAGCCAGGTCCCATCTTCCAACTCTATCATAACCGCCATCGCGCCTATCTTGGCAAACACCTCGTGCCTTTGCCTTGTGAATCGGATACCCTCTTCATCATCAGCCTGGCCTACAAACTCGGTCTCAAACATTGTTCCTATAACTTCTTTGCCACTTTCCTTAGCAATAGCGTGCCTAATGTCCCAAATAGCCTTGTAGAGTCCCCTTCCTCTTACTCGTTCACGAATGCAGGAATACTGAGCATACACCACTACTTTCTCTTCAGAGATCGGCATCACAGTAAATTGGCTGTATCCAACAACCCTCCCCCGCTCATCCAAGATAGATATCGCATGGAAAAGATTATTGTACCCCTCTTCTTTGTTTTCTAACCTATCAAAAATGCTCTCATCATCTTCTCTTTCATCTGGATTGGGAAAGGCTTTCCTATAAAGCTCCAAAGACCGCCCAAAAATTGGGTTCCCTCTAGGATGGATTATTTCCACGGCACTATACCCTTGTGGGAGGGCTATATCTATCTTTTTGATCTCTTTCATTTCAATACCATCAGCTAGAAGTCTTTCTAATGCCCTCATCTTTCTTCTTGGTGGGTGAGCTTCTTCACCAGGTTTATGAATTATAGGTGGCATATTTTAGTTTATGGATCAAAAACAATAAAAAGGTAACAGTTATTGGTTATGGTGGCATCAGGCATTCAATCCATTAAGCCAAAAATCCAACGGATAGAAGAGGGAGGCTTGTTTTAACATCGCAAGGTTGTGAAAGGATGTACCGTTGTTTTACATGGAGCCCTTTCAGTTGCTTTCCTGTTTTTCCGGCTCCACCTATTTCAAAAACAAGCTTCTCTCCTTTGTAGAAGACTGCATAATCCGGTACCTTTTCCCCTCTTACACTTTTAACATAGTTTATATCCATATTAGCAACAGTCATGTGATGAACAAAGAACTCCTCCTTAAGCGCTCCGGTCAATGTTTCTGTATCCGCGCCCTAGGCAAAATACGCCCTGAATGGAAGGCTGTAAAGAATCTTTGGTTCTCTTAGCACATTCGTGCCGTATGGCAAAACAACCCTTACCAAAAATGTCTGCTCAAGAAGCCTTAGGTATTCTCTCACTTTGTACACGCTTACCCCGGTATTCTTAGCTATAGAAGAATATCCGCACACCTCCACCTTGGAACGGCTTACAAACCTCAGAATATTTTCTATATTCATGATATCCATTCTATCTAACTTTCCAAATACCATAAGGTCGTTGGTGAGTATCTTTTCTATTATGCCCCGCATGACTTGGGGGATAATAAAACGAATGCGGAGAAGGATTTATAAACATCTTGATAAAATTATTTTATAAAATGCAGATTTCCGAGAGAAAAGGTTATTAAACCGAACAGCCCAAATCCTATCGGCTATGAGGATACCGCACCAGTCTGATAGGTGATGAACAGAGTAGCTTCTGAGCCGTTTGGATAATGCGTAATTTTACACTACCATCTTTCTTTCTATCTCTTCCTCATACCTCGCAAGAACAAACAGCAGATCCGAGAGCCGGTTGAAGAATTTTATTACGCTCGGTTCTAATTTATTGACATGGGAGAATAGGACAACCCTTCTTTCAGCCCTTCTGCAAACCGTTCTTGCAAAATCTATGTAAGAGGATCTACCAGAAGGAACGACGAAGGATTTTATTTTTGGGAGCTTTTCCTCAATCCCATCTATGATGCGCTCCATCTCCCTCACATCCCCATCGAAATTTTCTTTTTTCTTTCCTATTATGCATGCAGAGATATCGAAGAGCCTTGGCTGGATGCGGGAGATTATCTGTTTTGGGATGTCCGAGGAGTTGTACGCAGCCATACCGAGAGATGCGTTCAATTCATCTATGACACCAAGAACCTCAAAAATCAAATCATGCTTTGGAATTTTTGGGCCCCCAACAGAGCTCTGGCCCTCATCCCCTTGACGGGTGTATACTGCCATAAAATCACTCTGTCTTCTAAAGCTAGTTTGAGAGAAAGCAATTAAAAATCTATCCACAAACGCAACCATTAAAAAATTCACTCCCTTTATTCATTCATGAACATAGCGGTCCTCGCAAGCGGGAGAGGGAGTAATTTCCAGGCAATAATAGATGGAATAAAGGAGGGAAAAATAAAAAATTCAAGGATAGTTGTTCTCATTACAGATAATAAAGAGGCAAAAGCAATAGAGAGGGCAAAGGAAAACAACATCCCTGTTGAGTTTGTGGATTATAAAAATGGCAGGGAGGAGGCAGAAAGAAGGATAAAGGAGATACTGGACAGGTATAAAACAGATTTGGTTGTTCTGGCAGGTTTTATGAGAATAATAAAAACAAAAGAACTGCTCGAGGGCTACAGATGGCGGATGATAAACATCCATCCGGCCCTTCTTCCGGCTTTTAAGGGTATGCACGCCCAGAGACAGGCATTTGAACATGGAGTGAAGGTAAGCGGATGCACCGTGCATTTTGTTGATGAAAGTTTGGATGATGGGCCCATAATAGACCAGACATGCGTCTACATAGGCGATTGTAAAACAGCAGAAGAGGTTGAGGAAAGAATTTTGAAAGAAGAGCACAAGCTTTATGTAAAAGTCGTTGGGATGTTTGCTGAAGGAAAATTCAAGGTTGAGGGAAGAAGGGTAATCTTTACAAACAAATAGAGTTAGGGAAGGGGCGAGGAGGAATCGAGGGCGTAAGCCCGAGAGACTTGAGCCAAAGGCTCAAGCAGATAAGCGCCAGGGGGGTATTACCCCCCGGGGCAGTGAAAATTACTGAAAAGCGAAAAGGGGCTTTGGGGATATTATCCCCAAATGAGTTGAGAGTTAGGGAAGGGGGGCGAGGAGGAATCGAGGGCGCAAGCCCGAGAGACTTGAGCCAAAGGCTCAAGCAGATAAGCGCCAGGGGGGTATTACCCCCCGGGGCTTATATATCAAAAAGCACCCTGAAAACATACCTTGTTTTTTCTTTTTTTGCGATAAGGAGATGGTAGGTGACTGCTTTTATCGGGTTTGGCGGTGTCTTTTTCTCTCCGTATAATTTTATCTTTGCATAGTAGGGTTTTTCCTCTACCTCCAAAACCTCTGCCCTCGCAGGGTGGAATGGGCGGCTTTCAATTTCCGCTAGGATGTTCTCGAGGAGATGGATAACAAAATCCTCAAGATTTTTATCCTCATACTCTATAGTTATAGCATCCTTTTCACTTGCCTTCTTTTCCATAAGGGATATCATCCCATTTACCAAATCTGAAACAGCACATTTGAAATCCTCTCCTTCAACATAGAGAAGCTCATCTGAGGTGTGCTCAAGAAATTTGAACATATCGGAAAAATGAAAAAAAGTATTTTTAAACAAGAGCGTTCAAAATGGCTTATGGAAGTAGAGAAAACAGGCATCGTCACCAAGGTAAGAAGTATAAAGGATTTTTTCCTTCTCACAATAACAGATGGGGAGCAATCAGAGGTTGTGAGCAAAGAGTTTTGCAATTTAGGGGACACCATAACCGTGAAGGGAGAGATGCAATCAAGGGGGGATGGGTTTCAAGTGGTTGCGAGGGTTGTTAAAAAAGAGGGTGAGGAAAGGAGAGAACAGATAGTAAGCGAAATAGAGAAAAGCGTGAGGGTTATCGAAAACGAACCCATCATAAAAACGGGAACGATGAAAAAACTCATGCCTCATATTTTTGAGGTTGCAAAAAAGATTGCGATCGCAAAAAAACTAAACCGGTATGCCATTTTGAGGTTTCATGGGGATGCGGATGGGATTGTAGGGGGGATTGCTCTTTCTTCTCTTTTTAATTCACAAAAAATTCAGCACAACTCCGCTATCTACTCTGTGAAGGATGCTCTTGCGGATATAAATTCTGCCAGAAACAATTTCATGCCTCTCGTAGTTCTTGTGGATTTTGGGGCGAACGAAGAAAGCATGGAAGGGTTGGAGCTTCTGAAAGCAGATGGAATAGAAACGATAATAATAGACCACCATCCGCCCGCAAGCGATGTTGAAAGATATGCATATTTCCTTTCTCCTTGGAAGGTGGATGGAGAAGGCGCGAGCAAGCATACGGCAGGCTACATTGCGGTTGAGGTAGCAAGAGCGCTCGGCGCCGATCTCTCGGGATTGGTGGGTGCATCGCTCGCCGGAGACAGGAGCGACATTTTGGAAATCAGGGAAGAGGATAGGGACCGGGCCCTTGTGCTTGATTACCTGGCAACCTACTCCAGCTTCGGGAACAGCCTGGATTTTTACAGGGAGGTCTTGGAAAAGCAGGCTCTATACGAATCTATGCTGAGGCAGGCTAAGGAGAAGCTAGAGAGCTTAAAGGAAAGCGTGAAAGCGAACTTGAAGAAAAGGGAGAAGGAAGGGCTAAACATATACCTGCTGAACCTTGATAGGATCGCAACAAAAGGCGAGTTCCCGAGCAGGGGGAAGATCACATCCATAGCATACGACATGGTTAAGGAAGAAAATGCTGTGGTTATTGGATACAGTGAGAAGTTTATAATATTCAGGATAAGCGATGAAGCAGTGAAAAAATTAAAGGCGAATGAAATAATAGAAAGAATAAAATCGTTTGCCCCGGATTTTGTGGAAAGCGGAGGAGGGCATGAAAAGGCTGCTTCGCTAAAAGTTAAAAAGGGTTTTGAGAAAGAGATTCTCGAAGAAATAATAAAGCTACTCTAACCATCACAAGCACTCCAGCCGCAGTTATAACAGGTCTTGCACCCTTCTGCAAACATAAGCTTAGTACCGCATGCCGGGCATATACCCGCCTTTATTTTTTCTGAATCAGAAAGAGAGCGTAAGTCAATCTCCCCATTCTCTATTTTTTTATGGAGGGCGAGATTTTCATCCATAAAACCACCGCTTTTTTTTGAGAGCATTGTTTTAAATTAGTTGCCTTTCAGTCGGAAAATGAAAATAGCAAACATACTCAAAAAAACACATAATAAAAAGAATTTTAAATAAATCCCAATATGTATAGAGTAAGGGGCTGTGGTGCAACCAGGCAACACGGCAGGCTCCAGATAAACTTTCTTTCGGGTTGCCAAAGAAAGTTTAATCAAAGAAAGAAACCTGCATATCTGGGTTCAAAGAGCCCTTTCCACCTTAGGGAAAAACGCTTCATCGGAAAAGGCTTGGAAATCCCAGCAGCCCCATAAGACAAACCGCAGGGGGGCTTCGCCCCCCTTCAGTTTTTCCTTGATTTCCTGATTCCCCCCAAAATTTTATTCAAATGTAAGGGGGTTACGGAGGATACCTGGAACCTAGGGGCATGCGGTGAAGCAACCCTCACCCAAGCCGACCCAAAAACTTTTAAATGAAAACTGAGTAGTAAGAACATGGAAGAAGAAAATAATACGACAAATGAATACCTTGATGGTAGAGTAAAGATAATGTGGTCGATAAATGCGATAGTTCTTTTTTTTGTTGTGTGGCTAGTTGCAAGCTTTACCTTTGTGAAACTGAACATCCCTTTTTTTGGGTTTGATCCGAGTCTTTCGCCAGTAGTAATCTTTGCTGTTCTTCTTCTCATAAGCCTACCGTACTTCGCATGGATAGAATTGGAGTACAAGGCATTTAGGTATGGGTTGGGTAAAACAGAGATGAGAATAAGGAAAGGGGTAATAAAAACAGAAACATACGTAATCCCATATGAAAAAATACAGAACATAAACATAGAAAGGAGTTTTGTAGAAAGGTTGCTTGGAATCGCAACGCTTAGGATAGAAACAGCTGGAAGCAATGTTGGCGAATCTGATATATTCCTACCGGGTATAGGCAATTACAGAGAACTCGTGGAGCTTATTCTTGGAAAGGTTGAACAGGCAAAGCATGCTCTGGAAAAGGAGGAAGAATTCGAGAGAGAAGAAACAAAAATAATAGAAAGGCTTACCGCCATGATCTCAAACATAGGAAATAGGATAAGCGATATGGAAGAAAAGCTTGGAAGGCTCCAGGTCGAGGTTGAAGAGATGAGGAAGAGACATGAAAGAGAACAGATGAAACCAGAGGTTGAAGAAAAAATGAAAGAAGAAAGTATTAAAAAAATTCCTCCTAAAATAAAAAGAGCGAAAAAAGAGGGGAAAAAGAGGGGAAGGTGAATAGATGCAATACACAAAATTTGAGATGGCTAGGTTAATAGGTGCAAGGGCTTTTCAGCTTGCTTTGGGCTCGCCTCCATTAATAAAAGTAAGGCCAGAACAGGATTTCATAGAAATAGCCAGAGAGGAATTGGAAAAGGGGGTTATTCCTCTTTCTGTAAGAAAGATGCATTCGTCAGGTTCAGCCTGATAGGGCCGAAATCTGCAAAAACCGCTATTTCTTTTTCCTTATCCACTAGGTACGTGATGTTTTTGTTTGTTTTTATCATATAGGCGGTTCTGTTCATGTAATCATATTCTCCGTTATAAAAAAAGTAGGTTGCGTCTATTTCAAAAACATGGCCGGATATATTCCCCAGCTTGGAGTAGTAAGCTGGGGAGCCATTTTGAAAAGGAGGAAGCACGGGCAGGTAAAAATAAGCAATGGAATCAGGAAATATTCCGGTTTCATTTATGCAATAGTCAAGGGATGCATTCTCAATCTTAACTTTGTAGCAATTTCTTCCTAAGGAATAGTAAAGAATTGTTTGGTTTGAGGGCTCTATTTTATATTCAATCCACTCGCCAAACTTAAGAGTGGTCGGTTTTTTTCCCTTGCTCATGGAAAATGTTGAGTAATTAGTATAATAAGCAGAAATCAGAATGAGCAGGATGATTAGGGCAAATGAAAAAAGGAAAATTTTCAGACGCTCGCTTTTAAAAAACATAAAAAAAGAAAAGAAAGAGATTACCCGCACTGAACATTGTACGGGTCTTTGGTCGGTTTAACTTCGTTTGTAGTGACTCCAACATCGTTGCAGTTGCCTGCGTTATCGCATGCGGTTATTGTATACTTATAGGTAGTACCTTTTGTAAACACATAGTCATACAAAGAAGTTTGGGTTGCAGGCACCGTCCAATTGGCTGTTTCTATCCAATCGTATGATGGTCCTCCCTTTCCTCCTCCGCCTCCAGATGCAACTCTGGTGTATTCTTTAATAGTATAATTCTTTACACCTGAAACCTTATCGTTAAATACCCCGCTCCATGCAATGTATATGTAGTTTCTTTCGCATGTTTCTACATACTCTGCTTTCCAGGTTGTGCCAACAACTTCTGGAGGTGTGTGGTCGTATATGATTGAATCAGACCGTATGCTCGATTCTCCAAATTCGTTCTTGCACTTCGCATACACATATCTCTTGCCTTCTTCATCTCGCAATGACCACCTGTATCTTGTTGGATCGCCATCATAAGCAACCCAAGTTCCGCTCCATTGAATCACGCCCAGCATTCCACCATCATTTCCAAGCATGCATTCGTCTGCCTTCTTTGCCTTTACATCCACAAAAACGTTTGCGGTTCTTGTGTACTCATCGCCTGGTAGTGAAAGCTCATCACCATAGCCTGGCTGCGCAAGTAGAACAACAGGTGCTGAGTTTTGAGAACTTGTCTGCACAAGCGGCGTACTGCCCCCAGTTATTGTTGTTATCTGCTGCTTCTCTTGTGGTTTTGCTTCTTCTCCACCAGGGCCGCCAGGTGCGTATTGTAACCCTTGGTATATCGCAACCCATTCTATTGTTGGAACTTCATCTATAGGCCCTGAGGCAGGAACATCAACGCAAACCTCAGCTGCATTGCTCTGCCATCCAACATAGTCCCAAGCACTTATTTTATAGCACATCTTTCCTCCTTTAGAAGTCAAGTCAGATGGAAGCCCAAGGTCTATGAATGCGCATTCAAGCGCAAGGTAGCCATCTCCTTCTTCACACCCAAGTTGTGCTGGTGCATAATCTTCGCATCCAAGGTCAACCTCAACCGACTTTGTAATATCCCCAGCTCTATATGACCTGCAGATTGTGTATAGCTGGATTCCTTTATGTGTGTATCCTTCCCAATTCCAGGAGTTATCAACCGCGGGCTCCCAGGTAAGTTTTATGTTTAGCACTGGCAGTCCTACGTCTCCCTCGCCGAGCTGTGTTCTGTACTCTCCAGCTAGATTAGTAACAGATTCGGGTGGTGTTGCGTCATACCATATGCTGTCCTTAATTGGTCCTGCTGCCCCTGCTGGGTTCTGGCACTTATAATTTATCGTCCTGTTTCCGTCTCCAACAACAATCATAGGCACCCCGCGGAGATTAGGGTCTGGGGATGGCACTATCACGGTAGGAATTAGTCTCCAAGGCGCTACTCCATTCGTTAAGCTTGCACTCCATTCAACATCATTCTCGTCATCATCTCCGGTATCTACATTTGGTATTTTTTCGTTCCAAACTTTACACTCTGTTGCTCCTGTTGAAGAAAGATTTACATAAACTTCATTCCCTTTTGTAACCTCAGTATCTGGTATGAGAACTGGTAAAAACCATCCTGAACCAATGGGTGTTCTGTAGCCTATGATCTCTGCTTTTAGGTCTCTTGGTGGCTCATTTCCGCCACCACCTCCGCCACCGCCGCCTCCTCCGCCACCACCGCCACCTTCACCTTCTACAACATACGTTATGCTATCGCATGCCCTTGCATCCTCACTGCCTTTTTCGCATCTATAACAAACTGTATAAGTTCTTGTGTGGTCTGGTGCTGTGTGATCAAGGGTCCAGCTTCTTGAAGTGGTGTACGGTTCTGGGCCTACAGTGCCCATTTCAGCGCTGCTGTAATAGCAAGCATCTGGAATTTCTCCATTTATTCTTGCATAAAGAGTTAGTTTAACATCTAAACTTGTTGTTGTCGGTGCATCATCGTTTATTTTTATTGATATTTCAGTTGTTTTGTTCGTTTTGTTTTCTTTTGGTTGCTCAACATTTATTTCAAGCGCTGCTGAACCTGTATTCCCAGCATCATCTATGCAAGAAACGGATAAGAAGTATGCTCCGTATGGGACCGTGAATGTTCTTTCAGCTTCTCCGGCCAGGTTCTCAATCGAACCGACCTGCTGGTCTCCTGCGTATACATAGCAGTTAACATCATTAACGCAGTCATCCTGCGCGAATATCTGCAAAGCAACATTAGTGCCGTTTATTGAGAGAACGTTGAAAGAAACCGAAGGCTTAGTTGTATCAAGAATTATCGAATCGCTTACAGCAGTGCTTTCAACTCCTGAGTTTCTGCATTTGTAGTAAACTGTCTTCTTCTCGCATACTCCTCCTGCATTCTCTGTAAGCGTCCATGCTTTTTCTACCCTATAAGGCTCCCATGCCACCCAAGCCATGTCCTCGTTTGCATAAGTGCATTCTTCAGCATTTGTTGCTGAAAGCGCAAGCATAACATCTTTTGTATTTGTATATTCTGCCCCATCATTTATTACTATCGAAAGGCCAGATGGAGGCTGAACTTCAACTTTAATTTCTATTTGGTTAAGGTTTCCATCCTCATTTCCATTTACATCCGTACATCTAACAGTTGCGTAATATGTGCCCGGGCTGACATCTTTAATTGTGTATTTATTGTCTTTAATCGGTTCGCCGTTCTGCAAAACTCCAAGCTGGCCTGCTGTTGTGCTAAGGTAAGCGTTATACCCTATGCACGGGTCAGGGTAATCGACCGAGTGGTCCCAGGTTAGTTTAATATCATCACCGACAACCGTTGCCTGCAAATTAGTCGGAGGGTTTAGAGTAACAGCTGCTGCGCCTCCAAGAACGGCAAACACACCAAATATAATCAAAAGAAGCGCTAGAACTGCAATCGCTAAAGTTGTTCTGTCTTCTTTAAGCTTCTCTATAAAACTTTTTTCTTCTTCTGGCATTTATATCACCACACGAGGGTTATTTAAGGTTAGAAATGTTTAAAAATCCTCCACATTGTTTAAAAAAGGTTCGAGTCAAAGAAACAATGTGCTGGGGTCGCCTAGAGGCATGGCGGCAGCCTGCTAAGCTGTTACCCGAAAGGGTGCGTGGGTTCGAAACCAAACCCAGGGGGAGGTTTCCCCCTAGGTTCCAGGTATCCTCCGTAACCCCCTCACATTTGAATAAAAATTTTGGGGGGAGGGTCAGGAAATCAAGGAAAAACTGAAGGGGGGCGAAGCCCCCATGCGGCGAAGCAAGTGCCGCCCAACTTTTCTAAGGGTTCGGGCGGCACCGAAGCCCTCACCTGTTTGGTGAGGGTTGCTTCACCGCATGCCCCTGCGGTTTGTCTTGCGGAAGTCCCACCCCCAGCGCACAACTATTGATTAGTATATAATTTCTTTCATTCTTTTTTCCTTGAATGCCCTTTTCAACTCAACCGCTATTCTCCTACCGACAAACATATCCTTTCCATGGGTAAATTCAGCGTAGGGATGGTAGAGGATGTTCGTTCCGGCGACTATTCGCGCCGAGATTTCAAAGGCGTAGATTTCAAGGTCCGGCGTAATTATCGTTTCAACGCAGAAAGGCCCGAAAATTCCACCGAATATTTTTTTGGACGCCTTAACAACCGCGTCCCCTATTTTTATGTACTCCAAAAGAAGGCTTTCCCTGAGAATGATGCTTTCATTCGCGACTATTGTAAACGATATGTCTTTGTATCCAGCGGCGATGGCCCTTGCAAACTCATCCGCATTGCTTTCTATCCTCCTATCCACCCCCAGGAGCTCAACGCCACCGAAAATGGAGTTGAAGTAATGAGGGTATGCCCTTATGCCCGAGATGAACTCCTGCGCGACCGCTTTCCTTTTACCCACCTTCTCCTTATACTCTTCATAGCTTTTAACAATCGGGTATCCTCTCCCGCCCTTTGCGCCGGGAAATTTAACTATGGCTGGTTTTTTTATCTCCTTCGGCTTTAGTGTTTTCGGAACCTTTATCCCGGCCTTTCTCAACCAAGAAAGCATCCTCTCCCTGTCCCGCTCATAAACAAGCGACCGCCTGTTTCCATAGATAGGAACGAGCGCGTTGTCCAGCTTCTTACCCAAATATTCAACAAAAGAGCCATGCGGAATAATTACTCCGCTTCTCGCAACAATTTCGCTGAAATCAACATCCCGGTAGTCATCGACTATTACAAACTCATCCGGCTTTGTGTTAGGAAATTTCTCGTACAGCATTCTCTTTTCTTTTGTGCATATGCCGATTGTTTTTATTCCCTCAAGCTTTGCGCCGTAAAAAATCTGAAGGGCGGAGTGGGAGCAGAGGGTGGCTATTTTCAATTCTTTGTAATCTTCAACTATCTCATCTATTTTTTTCTTTGGGATCATGTAGTCACCTCATCCAGCATCTCCTTGTTTATCGCCTCCCTTATCTCAACAGCTATGCGCTCCCCAACCCCGCACCCCCTCCTATGCAGGTAGTAGCAGTATGGGGTAAACCTTGTTCCGGGTGAGCCGGGCATTCTCAAGCTCACATCAAAAATTTTTATCTCCTCCTCTCCATCCACAAACCCTTGGAGCGCAAAAGGTCCGGCAAACTTTCCGTATTCCTTCTCAACAGCAGAAACAAACCTCTCGCCAATCTCGAAAACCTTTTCCAAAAAGCTTTCCCTTATCGTGCATGCGAAATGGCCTATCTCTATGTTTTTTGGCCTTTTATGCTTCAGCGCCTCAAGCTGAACATCCGCCGGAAGATGGAGAAAACCATCAAGGTCCACCTGCCTTCTTGTATCAAGCCCCATAAGTTCAAGCTCTTCATTAACCTTTGAGTAGAAAAAATTGAAGTTGAACTGCGCCCCGATCACAAACTCCTCTATCCTTGCATTCCTCAGGTCTTCTTCCCTAACCGCCCCTGAGCTTAGCATCTGGCTGGCCTTTTCCATGTAATCATCATAAGAGGAGACGATGAAAAATGCCCTTTCATATCTTCTCTTTGCCTCGCTAACCTTAACAATGGCAAGGGAATCTATATCCTCCGGCTTCCTGTAAACCTTTGGCATTTTTATCCCTGCCTTTTCCAGAAGGTAGAACTGGTTTTTCGGGGCGTCCCTTTCCTCTGCCCTCAGGAGGAATTTGTTTCCAAAAATCGGGAAATTGATGTCTCTCTCTATCGTGTCATACCCAACATAAACCGCAAAGCTCCGGTTCGGTATGAAAACCGTGTCCTCAAGCTTTTTCTGAACATCCTTGTTCGCAATCTGCCTAAACTCATCAAGAATAATGGTGCTGTCCACAACACCTATGATTACCCCATTCCTTACCCTTGTTTTATAGTATTTATCATAGGGCTTTTCCCTTCCTTTTTTGCACACAACAAGGGTTTTGAAATTATGACGCTTCGCGCCTTCGCAAACATCCAAGGCAGAATGGCTCCCCAAGGTTGAGATGGTTTCCATAAAATATAATGAATAAGAAATATTATAAATGTTCTTTTTTCCAAACCTCCTTCGAAAGCAACCAGGCAAACTCGCTCAGTACCTTTTCCTTTTTGTATATTTTCATTTTCTTTTTGTTTTTCTCATACTTTGAGGGGAGGATGGATTTGAAAAATATCCGGAGCCACTCCTCCATCTCCTGCGGCTGCTTTTCGAGCGCGTATATCCTGTCGCCCTTAACGAATGTTCTTTTGTGCTTCCTCCTGAATTTAGAAACATTTTTTTCATCCTCAAGCGGAGGGCCTCTCTGCACTGCGTATGGGGGGAGCCTATCAGGGAAATAGTGTATTATAAAAGCCGAAATCTTATTGTCATCATAAAGGAAGATGTTTTCAATGAAAAACCCTTTTTGAGAGAGAAAACATTCTAGCTGGTGTTTTAGTTTTCTTATCTGGCCCCATTTTATATCATCAACAACCTTTGGGGAAGGAAAAACAACACCGACAACATTCGCGAACTTTTCTGCGAGTTGCTTTTTGCTAAGTTTTTTTATCTCTGGGAAAAAGAACTCCTCGCTTGGGTTTTTCAGAAATGCATTCGCAAGAGCGACAAACCTCTCAAAATTCTCCCTGCTTAGAGGAGATGCCACATTCCTCTTCTCATCCACCGGGTCTGGAATGAGGAGCGGGTGTGGTGTTTGGGGCTTCCATTTTGCAGCCTCCCTTAGCAGTTTTTCAAACGAACCGTATTTAATGATGAGAAGCTCGCAGAGATAGCCGGAAAAACCTTGGGTTTTTATTTCAGCCCCATAAAGGTCGTTTGCTTTAAGGAATTGCTTCAGCAGAAGCACATCCTTTATCTGGGATTTTTTCAGATTTTTCTTTATGTACTGCATATGGAACTGCGTCCTGTCAACGGCACTGCCCATATCGGATATGCTTTTAAGTTTGTACGCAGGCACAACATCGAACTTTATGTTTTTGTAGTAGAACCGGGCGTAGGGATGCTCAGCGTAATGAACAAGAACTTTTTTGAAAACCTTTCTGCAAGCGCCGATGACAATCCTTCCCATCTCTTCCTTTGAGTATTTTTTTGGGAAAAGAAAGAATAGGTCGACATCGGCTTCGCCGCGCAGAGAGGTTCCCTTTGCTACAGAGCCCATGAGCATGGGCTCGGCTGGGATATATTTTTTTAGTTTTGAAATGACTTCTTTCGCCGCTGAGTTCAGCATGCGCATCTCGGTTTTCGAAGGGGAAATTTTTTCCAGCACTTTGTGACACACTCCCAGGGCTAAAGCCCAGGGCTTCTGCCTTTCGTGCTTTAGGCGAGAAGCCCGTATATTGTGGGTTCGCTCCTCCTCGGTTTGAAAACCAAGGCTTCCGCGAACCCTGGGAGTGTGAAAATCCATGAGGTATAGTATTTTGTATGAATTAAAAGCTTTTGCTCTCACGAGATAAACTTAATAAACCTTTCCATTCCATTCTACAGCGGTGATAGCATGGCTGAAAAGATCGGGAAAGAGAAGATAAATAGGGAAGAAGGATACCTTTACTACATTGGAAAGGACGGTTATGTCTGGGCAACACCGATGAAGCACAACAAGAGCGGAAGGAAGAAAAAGGTTGGTACTGAGAAGATAACAAAGGAGGAAGGGTACCTTTACTTCCTCGGAAAAGACGGTTATGTTTATAGGGCGAGGATGAAGAACGCATAATCTTTTTCCCTTTTATCTTTTCTCTTTCCCCTTTTTGTTTTGCGAAAAAGCAGGCGGTGCGAGTGGGCAAAGAAAACCTTTTAAATTATTTTGACCATTTGCCAGTATGGATACTACTCTTCAGTCGGTATTAAAAGAATTGAGAATAGCGCCCGTACACTCTCTTTTTCCCCATGAGCAAATAATCCCCCCGCACTTAAAAAAACTTAAAGAGGCGATGCTAAACATGGGGTATCTTGTGGACCCGCTGGTCATAGATAAAAAGTCAAGAGTGGTCTTGGATGGAAACCACCGGTACCGGGTGTTGAAGGATATAAGCTGCCCGAACGCTGTTGTTCAGTTTGTGGACTACTCGTCAGATAACATAACTGTGGGGACATGGTTTCCGGCAACATCGGCCCCGATTTCAAGATTGGTAAAGTTGAGCGGAGAAAAGCCGGAAAGAGTGGATTTTGAAGAAGGCCTTTCTTCATTGAACAAAAAAACATCAACCTTTATGGCGGTCAGCATGAGAGGGAGGAAAAAAACCTGCGTGCTATTCAACAGCATAGCCGGCAAAAATCTTGATGAGATAATCGAAAACCAGAATGCACTTCTGAAAAAATGGAGAGGGGTTCGCTTCGTCTACATGGCGGACTTCTGCGCAGAAGAGCTTCTTCGGAAAGGATATACCGTGATTTATAGAAAAGCCTACACAAAGCAGGAGATTGTGGAAAGGGCAAAATCCGGCAGGCTTTTTCCACCAAAGTCCACAAGGCATGTGATCCCAAACCGCATAATAAGATTGAACATGAAACTCGGCTGGCTGCAGGAATCAAGAAAGGAAGCGTTTAGGTTGATGAAGAACATGCTGGCAAAACGCGTGTATGAGGGAAATATCCGGCACTACACAGAACCCGTTATAGTCATATATTAGGATATTATATAGGAGATGGGATAGGTGGTTAAATGAAAATTTTACTCACCCCGGGACCTGTTCCGGTGGTAAAGGAGATAAGGAATGCACAGACAAAGGAGATGATAACGCACAGAAGCAAGGAGTTCAGCGAACTTTACGAAGACCTTTGCACGAGGTTGAAGCGCTATCTAAGCGCTGAGGAGGCCTATGTGATCACAGGCTCCGGTGCGTTGGGGCTGGAAACCCTTGTCCTCAACCTATGCGAAAAGGAGGAAAAGGTTGTTTGCTTTCCGAATGGTGAATTCGGAGAAAAGCTCGTGGAAACAGTAAAAGTTTACGCAAACCCTGAGGCGCACACTGTAGAAGCCGGGAAGGGCTGGAACATCGAAAGGGCAAAGGAGGCCATAGACCAGAGCAACGCACAGGTTCTTGCGATGGTGTACAATGAAACAGGGTACGGGGTTAGAAACCACATAAAGGAGATATGCAGGTACGCAAAATCAAAGGGTATGCTAACCATAATAGATGGGATTTCAGCATGGCCTGCCACAGAACTTGACATGAAGGAATTCGGGGTTGATGGGTTTGTCACAGGAAGCCAGAAAGCCATAGGCGCACCGCCGGGTATGGCGCTTTTAGGCATAAGCAAAGAGGGTGTGGAGAAATTCACAAGCCGGGAGTTCATCCCAAGCTATTACTGCGATTTGAGGAGGCACAAAAAAAGATATGAAAAGGACAGGCAGACGCCAAACACCCCAGCCATCTCCCTTTTTTGGGCGCTGCAGAAAGCTTTTGATTTGCTCGATGAAAATGGTGGGCTGGACGCATGCGTAAAAAGGCACAAGAATGCAGCCGCGCATGTGAGGAAAAGGCTGAATGAGATGGGCTTCAGTATCATTGCAGAGCCTGGGTTTGAATCAAACACGATCACAGGGTTCGTGTGCGACTCAGCAAAACAGGCCGAGAGGATAAAGGTGGGCCTGGAAAAATCTTTTGGCATAAAAATTGTAAGCGCCCGGGGAGCGTATAAGGATAATGGATTGAGAATAGCGCACATGGGAAACTTCAAGATGTCCTGGCTTGACTCCTGTCTTGATGCGATAGAAAAAATTAAGAAAGAGGGGGAGGAATGAAAATAGTAATTGCCGATGATATGGAAGCAGAGGTAGTGGAGGAGATAAAAAAACTCGGGGAGGTTGTGTACAAGCCAAAGGATGTAAAGGCGGAGATCAAGGATGCTGATGTTCTGATAGTTAGAAGCGCAACAAAAGTGGATGAGGAGATGCTCGGGAAAGCGAGGAGGTTGAGGATAGTAGCACGCGCGGGTGTGGGGCTTGACAACATAGATGTGCAAGCGTGCGAAAGAAGTGGAATAAAGGTGATCAACACCCCCGGCGCATCCACAAACGCAGTAGCAGAGCTTGTGGTAGGTGTGATGATCTGTATGCTGAGAAATGTGCAAAAGGCACATATGCAGATGAAAAACAGGATTTGGGACAAGAAGAACCTTGTTGGGACGGAGATAGAAGGAAAAACGCTCGGGATAATAGGTTTTGGGAGGATAGGCTCCCTTGTTGCTAAGAAGGCCAACGCGCTCGGTATGAAAGTGATTGCCTTTGACCCGCATCCAAAACCCGTCGAGTATGTGAGGTTTGTTTCTTTTGATGAGCTTCTCTCAACCGCGGATGTAATATCCCTCCACGCAACCCTCACGCCAGAAACAAGGAACATGATAAACAAGGAGGCCATCGCAAAAATGAAAAACGGCGCGTACCTCATGAACTTTGCAAGAGGAGGTTTGGTGGATGAGGAGGCGCTTTACGAGGCATGCAAAACAAAGAAAATCGCTGGCGCAGCGCTCGATGTCTACTCCGTTGAACCCTACGCCGGAAAACTCCTTGAGCTTGACAACATATGCTTCACACCCCATCTCGGCGCAAGCACAAAGGAAGCGCAAAGGAGGATAGGGGCTGAGCTTTTGGAAAAACTAAAAGCAGAATTGAAATCATAAGGCGCCGGGTAGATTTTTAAAGCATTTCGCTGAATTCTAACCATGCGAAAGGTTGCGGTTGCTCTTGCTATTTTCCTTCTCCTCCTCTCCCCCGGATGCATAAGGGAGAGAAAGGTGGAACTGGGGGAATATGAAAAAATATACTCTGTAAATGTTGAAGACATTGACAATGATGGGGTCGCGGATGTGAGGTATTACAAGTTCAGCCCGTATGTTGTTGAGGAAGAGGGCGCGAAGCTCACATTCACAAGAATACTCATTGTTTCACCTAAGGAATCAGAGACAACGGTGTACAGCGTAAACGACCTTTCCGAGCAGGATGCAAGCGAGATGCAGTCCCTTCTCCTCTCTTTCAGCGCAAGCAAGCAGGAGAACGAGCTTAGGTGCAAGCAGAACATAGGGATTGGAACCGGCTCGTGCACGAGTGTGGAAACATGCGCAGAGATATGCACCTCCCCTTCGTGCGGGAAGTACAAGGAATACGCAAAGGAGCCGCTCGGCTATTCCATATATTCTTTTTACAGCGAGATAAGCGAGCTGAACAACCTTTTGAGCGAGGTTGAGAACGCCCTTCCAACGCTCCCCACTGCCAGCAAAAGCCAGAAGGCGCTCGTTCTTCAGAAGCTTGACAAGATTCTCGTTCTCACCATGGAGATAAACGCGAACCCGCTCATGGACAAAAACGCGTTTGGGATATGCATACCCATAAACTACGATACTGAGAAAATAAGGCAGGTCATGAGTAAATTAGGGAACTCAACAAGAACAATAACGAGTTATGAGTACACTGTTGTTTTGCAGGTTGACAGCGAAGAGAAGGGCGCGTATGTTGAAACGTATGTAAAGGACAGATTGCCCAATGCGCTCAGCTCATCCATGATAAAGCTGAACCTTTTCCAAGGAGGGAATGTTTATGAGCACGCGCCGGTTAAAATAATCTGGCCGGCCATAAAATCCACAACATACCCAAAGTATTTCCTGCTCTACAGCGTTGTTTCAACACTAGAGCCGAGGGAGGATGTTTTTGAAAGATGGAGCACCCCGGAAATAACTATAAGGGTAATCTCGCTTGAAACCGTTCCGTTTTTCAGGGAGGCGGCAAACATAACAAAAGATATTTTTGCACAAACAGTGCAGTACGGGTATTACATAGCGCTCGCGGTTTCAATAGCTTTTTGGAGCGTCCTTTCTCTCATCCTCCTCCAGCTCGCAAAATCTTTCATTTCGATCGTGTTTGCGATAACAGACAAGAAGGATATCATAAAGGAGTTCAGGCGTTCTTTGGGCGAGGCGAACGTTTATTGGGGGAGGTACGCACTCGGTGCTGTTCTCCTTCTAGGCGCTGGCTACGCGCTCCAGCACTATGTCGCAAAGCCTGTTGCAGAGCAGGAGCTTGTTTTCAGCAGCACGCTGGAGTACATTGGAAAAGATTTCGGGGGGTTTTTGGCGTTCCTAACATTCTTTTTGGGGATAAACCTTCTTTACATAGTAATTGAAGACAAGGTGAAAGGACTGGTCGGAGGGAAGGAATACTACAGGAGCATTGTTGAACTCAGCCCGCAGGCAAATGCCTTGAAGCTGAAAAAGCTAAAGGAGCTTATGGAAGAGCTAAGGCATGAGATAAATGTGTACAATGAGAAAAAGATAGACACGGGCAAGGAGTATGATTTGCTTCTTTCAGTTCCGCTCGAAAGGCTGGAAAGGATGATCGCAGATAACGAGGACCAGAGGGCAGTGAGGGACATAATAAACGCCTACACTGAGAAGATTGAGGACGCAAAGGCCGCGCTGAAAGAAAAGGAGGAAATAAGTAAAGAGAATTGGCCAAGGTGGGAGGCATACATCCTTTCGCTTTTAGAGGAGAGCGATGCCGTTGCCCTTGACACAATGATAAGCATTCCCCATCCGTGGAGGGTATGGGCAGCAACTAAGTTCGCTGAGGAACATCCTGAGGAAGGGGTCGTGCTTGAAGGCGAAGTGCTCAGAAAAGGCATGAAAGGACCGGAGGGGATGGCTGAGAGCCTGATAAGTGCTATGGTTAAGAAAAGGATTGCCACCGGTGGAATAATAATAAAGGATGGAAGAATACTTGGTGGGCATTTTGAAAAAGGAAAAACAAACCTTCTGAAAGTTCTCATGCTAAAAACAATGAGCGAAATGGAGAGTCTGACAAAAGAAACATTTGGGGAAGACATAGAAGGGGTTGAGTGCTACGGGAAGAAGGAGAAGATGTTCATGGCAAAAGAAGGGGAGACAATCGCTTTTGTAATCTGCCCGCATGAAAAAATAAACGAGGCGAAGGAGATGCTAAAAAAGAGGCTCGGGAGGATATAGTATACCAAAAATGGATAGCTTTTTAAGCACTTTCAACCTTAATTTTCACATAAATTTACGAAGTGAACCCCATGGAAGAAAAAGTGAAATATGGAGCCGAATCTATAAAGGTGCTGGAAGGCCTTGATGCAGTGAGAAAAAGGCCTGCGATGTACATTGGGGACACTGGAAAAAAAGGGCTTAACCACCTTCTTTTTGAGGTTGTGGACAACAGCGTTGATGAGGCGCTTGCTGGTTTTTGCAAGAACATAGAGGTTACGATAAAAAAGGATGGAAGCGCGATTGTGAAGGATGATGGAAGGGGGATCCCGACTGAGATCCACCCGGAGTACAAAATATCCGCGCTAGAGCTTGTTATCACAAAGCTTCATGCAGGAGGAAAATTCGAGAAAGGTGCATACAGAATAAGCGGCGGGCTGCACGGAGTAGGTGTAAGTGTTGTGAATGCACTCAGCGAATGGATGGAGGTCGAGGTGCATAGGGATGGAAAAATATACAGGCAGCAGTACAAAAGAGGGGGACCGGTAACACCCGTTGAAGTAGTGGGTGAGGCAGCGGATACGGGAACGATTGTAAGGTTTAAACCAGACCCTCTTATTTTCAAAGAAACCTCCTTTGACCATGATATCATAAGAGAAAGGCTAAAGGAGCTCTCTTTCCTAAACAAAGGGCTGAGGATAGTTTTCAGGGATGAGGAGAAAGGAGAGGAGGAGGAATTCCTGCACACCGGGGGGATAGCCGAGTTCGTTGTTGAGCTTAACAAGGCAAAGGTCACGCTCCACCAACCAATATATTTCCAAAAGGAAGTTGATGGGTGCGTTGTTGAGTACGCAATCCAGTATAATGATGGGTATTATGAAACGGTTTACACCTTCGCGAACTACATAAGGACAGAGGAGGGCGGGACCCATCTCTCCGGATTCAGGAGTGCTTTAACAAGAGCAATAAACGATTATATAGAGGAAAATGGGTTGCTGAAAGGAGAGGAGAAGGTTAGCGGCGATGATGTGAAGGAAGGGCTTACAGCGGTGCTTAGCGTAAAGCTTCCTGAGCCTCAATTTGAGGGGCAGACAAAAACAAAACTCGGGAACAGCGAGATGAAGGGTTTTGTGGACAGCATCGTATACGACACGCTAAAAACATGGTTCCTTGAGCATCCTGAGGATGCGAGAAAAATAGCGTTGAAATGCATAAACGCGATGGAGGCAAGGGAGGCTGCGAAAAAGGCAAAGGAGATGATAAGGAGGAAAAGTGTTTTTGAAACCTCTGTCCTTCCGGGAAAGCTTGCGGATTGCATAGAGCAGGATCCGGAGAAGGCAGAGTTGTTTATCGTAGAAGGAGACAGCGCGGGTGGAAGCGCAAAGCAGGGAAGGGACAGGCGGACGCAGGCAATCCTTCCGCTAAAAGGAAAAATACTCAATGTTGAAAAGGCGCCCATACATAAAATAGTAAAAAGCGAGGAGATAAAGAACATCATCCTCGCGCTTGGATGCGGGTTTGAGGATGATTTTGACATTTCAAAACTGAGGTACCATCGCATAATCATCATGACGGATGCGGATGTTGACGGAAGCCACATAAGAACCCTCCTCCTCACGCTGTTCTACAGGTACATGCGCGAGATAATAGAGAGGGGATATTTGTACATAGCGCAGCCGCCCCTTTACAGGGTAAGGAAAGGAAAGGTTGTGAGATATGCATACACGGATGAGGAGCTCGGAAAAATACTTGCAGAAATGGGCGAGGCGGATGTGCAGAGGTACAAAGGGCTTGGGGAGATGAACCCAGAGCAACTCTGGGAGACAACAATGAACAGTGAGACAAGAACGCTGAAAAAGGTTACAATAGAGGATGCGGCGATTGCGGATGAGCTTTTCAGCATACTCATGGGGGAGAATGTTGAACCAAGAAAGGAGTTCATAGAGAAGCATGCAATAGAGGTAAAGGAGCTGGATGTGTAAGCATGATAGTGGATATCCCGGTTGAGAAGGATTTGAAGGAAAGCTACCTTACGTATGCGATGAGCGTAATTGTTGGAAGGGCCCTTCCGGATGTGAGGGATGGGCTGAAGCCCGTGCACAGGAGAATACTTTACGCAATGCATGAGCTCGGGAACACAAGCTCTGCGCCTTACAAAAAAAGCGCAAGAATAGTGGGTGAGGTCCTCGGGAAGTACCACCCTCACGGAGATGCTGCGATATACGAGGCGCTCGTAAGGATGGCCCAGGGGTTTAGCCTGAGGTATCCTCTTGTGGATGGCCAGGGAAACTTCGGGAGCATAGATGGGGACGCACCGGCTGCGATGAGGTACACAGAAGCCAGGATGGAAAAGATAGCTGAGGAAATGCTTGAAGACATAGATAAGGAAACAGTGGATTTCGCCCCGAACTTTGATGGGAGTTTGAAGGAGCCATCCGTTCTCCCCTCAAAAATTCCAAACCTCCTTATAAACGGCTCCTCTGGGATTGCGGTTGGGATGGCGACAAACATCCCACCACACAACATAAACGAAATCTGCGATGCGCTGATCGCAGTAATAGATGGAAATGGGGGGGAGGTGCTGAAAATAGTGCAAGGACCGGATTTCCCGACAGGCGGAATAATCGTTGGCCGCGCAGGCATATTAAGTGCATACAAAACAGGAAAGGGAATAATAAAGGTCAGGGGAAGGGCAGAGGTTAAGGATGGGGAGATAATAATCACGGAAATCCCGTACCAGATCACAAAAACAAAAATCATAGAGGACATTGTGAATGCTGTGAAAACCGGGAAAATAGAAGGGATTGCGGATGTGCAGGACAGGAGCGACAAAACCGGAATGGAGCTACACATAAAGCTCAAAAAACATGCGGATGGGGAAGCGGTTCTAAAAAAACTTTATGCCTACACAAGTTTGGAAAGCACTTTTGGAATAATAAATGTCGCGCTCGTAGGGAAACAACCTAAGCTTATGGGATTAATGGAAATGCTGAACGAGTTCCTGAATTTCAGGAGGGAGATTGTAAGGAAGAGGACCGCATTCCTCCTGAGAAAGGCAGAGGAAAGGGCGCATATCGTTGAGGGCCTTCTCGCTGCGCTGAAAGAAATAGACGCTGTTGTTTCTTTCTTGAGAAAAGCAAGGGAGGTTGAGGAGGCAAGCAAGGGATTGAAAGAGATGCTTAAAATAGATGATACGCAGGCAAAGGCCATCCTAGATATGAAGCTGCAAAAGCTCATAGGGCTCGAGCAGGAAAAACTGAACGGTGAATACAACGAGCTCAGGAAGAGCATTGAATGGTACAGGGCAGTTCTTGAAAATCCTGAAAAGGTAGACGGGATAATAAAGGAGGAGTTGAATGAAATAAAGAGAAAGTATGGGGATAGAAGGAGAACGGAAATAATTGATGCAGAAGAGGAAGAGTTTGTGGAAGAAAGTTTAATAGAGGATAAGGAGGTTGTGATAACAATTACCTCAAAGGGATATGTGAAAAGGACGGATTTGGAAGAGTACAGAAAGCAGGGGAGAGGAGGAAAAGGGGTGATAGGAGTAGAAGTGGATGAAGATGTGGTAAAAGAAGTAATCATCGCAACGAACAGAAGCTATCTCCTTGTTTTCACGGATAAAGGAAAGGTTTACTGGGTAAAGGCATATGAGATTCCTGAAGGAGATAGGTATGGAAAAGGAAAACCGATAGTAAACCTTATTGAGGTTGAGGAGAATGAAAAGATCGTGAGGGTAATGCCAACAAAGGCCCTTGAAACAGGGTATGTTTTCTTCATAACAAAAAAAGGAATAGCAAAAAGGACGGCAATGGAGGAATTCTCCAACCCAAGGAGAGGTGGGATAAGGGCTTTCACACTAAAAGAGGAGGGCGATGGGTTGGTGGAGGTTGTAAAAACAACCGGAAAGGATGATGTGATAGTAGCAACGAAAAAAGGTATGGCAATAAGGTTCAGTGAGGAGGAGGTAAGGGAGGTTGGAAGGAATGCCTCCGGTGTAATAGGGATAAAACTGAGGGAAAGTGACGAGGTTGTTTCTCTAACCGTGTGCAACAAGCCAACCATTCTTACCGTAACATCGAAGGGATACGGAAAAAGAACAGAGAGCGCAGAATACAGAAGGCAAGGGAGGGGAGGGACCGGGGTGACAAACTTGAGGGCAACAGAAAAGAATGGGTTTGTTATCGGGGTAAAAGCCATAGATGATAAGGATGAGGTTATCATAATAACTTCAAAAGGAAAGACCATAAGAATTCCTGCGAACACCATCTCTGTGATAGGAAGGGCAACGCAGGGGGTAAGGTTGATAAAACTCGACGAGGGAGAGGAGGTAACGAGCTTTGATGTTTTTGAGGGAGGGAAAGAGGAGGGAGGCGCGGTATGAAAAAAATTTTTGTTTTTTTATTTTTTGTTTGCCTTGGATTCTCCATTTGTAAGCCATCCTGGAGCGAGGATGTTTTCATAAAGGTTGTTGACCACTACTCAAGGCCTCTGGAAAACGCAACCGTTCAGATATACTTCCAGATGGATTACGGTGGGATTGATAGCGAGGGCATATATGGCCTTGCGAACCTAACAACAGGCAGCGATGGGATGGTTGTGGCAAAGCTCCGCAACAACCAATGGTACGAACCAAAGCTGGACTGCACATATGATATTTTTGTGGATTACAAAGGCGAGAGAATGGAGATGCGGGATGTGGAAGTTGGGAATCATGGAAGCGTGTTAACATTTGTTTTTGATAACGCATACATTCTCACGGTAAAGGTTGTGGATGAGAGAGGTGGTGGAATCCCAGCAGTAATCGCTGTAAACGGTGAAGAGAAGAGGGCTGAAAACGGCGTCGCAAGTTTCAATGTCATAAAAGGGCCTGCAAACATAACGGTTTTTTACAGCGGTGGGGAGAGAAGCGCTTGGATATGGGTAGAGAATGATAGGGTTTTTGAGATAAGCGTTCTTTATTCAAACCTTACGGTAAACGCGTTGGACGATGCTGGAGAAGGGATGGAGTGCATTTTTCAGCTTGAGAATAAAAACTACTCCTTTTCAAAAACATTGACCCTGCCGGTTGCAAAGGGAACATACTATGGAAAGGTTGTATGCGGAGAAAAGGAAAAGGAGCTAAACATCGATATGACAAAGCAGGAGGAATATTTTGCGGTTTTTGATGTAAGGGCGCCAACTGTCAGAAACATTTCCGTAAACGCAAACGGAACCATACTGATCATAAAAGCTGAGGACCCTGGAGAAAAGGCCTCGGGTATAGCAGAGGTTTGGGTAGTTTACCCTAAGGATAAAACACGCTATCCTGCGTACAAAGAAGAGAGCGGGTTGTATAAGGCAGTGGTGAAGGAAGGCGCAAATAATTTTGTGGTTTTTTTGAAAGACAACGAGGGCAATGTCAGGGCTGTTGAGGGGGTTTTAGAGAGCTACAAGAAAAACGAAAAGGCTGAGGGAGAGGGAGAAAAAGGAGGGGAGGATTGGGGCCCTTTTTTGATAACCATGTTTATCACAATAGTGGTTATAGCTGGCATTTTAGGAAAAGTTGTTTATGAGCAAATGAGGAAGAAGTAAAATGCCGATAAGTTTTTAAATAGATGGCCGCAAAATAATATTTGTAGCGATGTGAGTAAAAATAGAAGAAGGTGGTAAGATGCCCCGTGGAAGAAGAATAGTAATAAACCAGGAGATTGATGATGAGTGGGTTGACACATTCAAAGGTATAGACATAGAATCGATTAAAAGGAATAGGGCGCAGGTTGAAAAGAGTTTAAGTACTGCTGTGGCTGAGGTTTCAAGAGAAGCGCAGGAGTTATACAAAAGAGGGAAGGTGGAGCAAAGCGCACTCAGGAAAACAGGCCTTTTAGATATACAGGAAGCATACGAATACCTGCGAAACAAAGGCTATTCCATATCATTTAGGGCATTTGGAGGAAGGATAGAGAGAAGCACAATTCCATCCATAAAGGTTGGAAAGAAAAGGTATATCGCAATAAATATTCTGGATGATATAGTAAACCTCTCAAAACAATTTTACACTGTTAGGGAAGCATACGAGCAGTACAAAAAGGCAAAACCGGATATTGGATACAGGGCATTTATAGGAAGGATAGAAAAAGGCTCAATCCCCTCGGTGAAGATTGGGACAAAACGCCTCATACCAAAAAATGCAGTTGATGCCCTTACTCACATCGCTAAAAATTATTACTCTGTTTCTGAGGCATTAAAGGAACTGTATAGCAAGGGCATAACAATAAGGAGGAACGCATTCGAAAGAAGGCTCGACAGGGGAAGGATCCCACATGTGAAAATAGGTGGGAGAAGGTTTATCCCGCATAGCGTTATGAGAGAGCTTATCACAAAAGAGCTTGCACTAAGAAAGCAGGGGAAGTAGCCGAAACTCAAAATAAAAAACATAAATAAACTTATCCTTTCATTTCTACATCATGGTTAGGAAAAAGGCCTACCTAATAGATGTAAGCTATATAGTAAATAAAGGCCAAACTTACGTAAAACTCATTCTCAAAGGAAAAAAATACTGCCGGCTCTACTTCCCATACGACCCTTACTTTTTCAGCGATATTCCAGCGGAAAAGATAAAACCCGGCGAGTACAATGGCGGTAGGATAAAAAAAATTGAAGAAGCGGAAAAATTTCTTGGGAAAGAAAAAAAGAGGCTCACGAAAATCTATGCCGAATCGCCGAGTGATGTGCCGAAGCTTAGGGATTACATATACCATAAGTTAGGGTATGAGTGTTATGAGTATGACATTGTATTTACGAAAAGGTTTCTCAGCGACCTCTCCCTCACCCCGCTTTCGCTCATAAGGTATGAGAGAGAGGGAAAATTCATAAAAAAATTCATATCATGCGATGAACAGGATACCGTTGAGTTTGAGAAAAGGATGGGTTTTGATATAGAGGTGTACAACCCACAAGGTGTACCGGACCCAAAAAAAGACCCGGTGATAATGATAAGCTACAAAACCCCGGATGAGAAAAAGGTGATAACCTACAAAAGAAATGGGAATGAGAATGTTGTTTTTGCTAATGATGAAAAGGGGATGTTCAGCGTATTTTCAGAGAAGATAAAACAATACGACCCGGAAATCATATACGGCTACAACTCCTCAAACTTTGACATCCCATACCTCGAGGATAGAGGAAAGGTGATAAAGTCATCGATTGAGTTCGGTAGATGGGAGGAAAAGATAAAAAAAAGGAGGAAGGGGCTGAGCACAGGCCTAAACATTCCCGGGAGGGTTCACATAGACCTTTATCCGGCCTCAAGGCTTCTCGGTCAGATTGGGGTAATAAACACAAACAAATTCACACTCCAGGATGTTTATGAAAGTATCACGGGGAAGGAAAAGTTCATGGTTAAGCGGCTGGATATATGGAGGCTTTGGGATGGGAACAAGGAGGAGCTATTCGAATACTCATTGATGGATGCGGAGGCTGTTTTTGCTGTTGGTGAGGCTCTTCTAGAACTAGAAAAGGAGCTTTCCTCTCTTGCAAAGATGACGCTTTTTGAGACCACGCTCAGCACATCCGGCCAGCTCGTTGAGAGTATGCTCATCCATGAAGCGCAGAAGAGAAACGCGCTCATCCCCAGGAAGCCAAAGGATGAGGAGATAAAGAAAAGGATGGCCAATCCGATAAAGGGTGCTTTTGTTAAACTGCCGGCGCCGGGTATATATGAGAATATAGCTGTTTTTGATTTCCGCGGCCTGTACCCCTCAATCATAATAAGCTATAACATAGACCCATTCACAATTACGGATGATGAGGAAGACTCTTACCTCTCTCCTACCGGCACGCATTTCATGAAAAAGCCGAAGGGACTTATCCCCTCAACCCTGGAAAAACTTGTGGACATGAGGGCTGAGATAAAGAAAAAAATGAAAAGCGTTGAAAAGGGAAGCCCAGAGTACGAGAAGTTGAAAGCAAGGAGCCAAGCGCTGAAGATACTCTCAAACTCCTTCTACGGATATCTAGGTTATGCGCGCTCAAGGTGGTACGAGAGGAAGTGCGCTGAGAGTGTAACTGCTTTTGGGAGGGAGCATATACTCAATGCTGCGCGGGAGGCTGAGAAATTCGGTTTTACCGTTTTGTACATAGACACCGATAGCCTATTCTTATTGCTCGGTAAAAAAACAAAGGAGGATGCGCTGAAATTCATGGAGCACATAAACAAAAACCTTCCCGAAAAAATGGAGCTTGAGCTTGAGGATTTTTACAGGCGCGGGGTTTTTGTTAGCAAAAAGGCAGAGGAAAAGGGGGCAAAGAAAAAATACGCTCTCATAAATGAGAAGGGTGAGATAAAGATCCGGGGTTTTGAGCTTGTGAGAAGGGATTGGAGCGCTGTTGCAAAGAAAACACAGCTGGAGGTTCTGAAAGCGATCCTCGAGGAGGGAAGCAAGGAAAAGGCTATAGAAATAGTGAAAAGGACGATAAACGAGATAAGGAAGGGAAATGCAAAACTCAACGACCTTGTGATTTACACTGAGTTAAAGAAGGACCCCCGCGCGTATGAAGTGATGGGGCCTGAGGTTGCGGCAGCGCTGAAGCTTGAAAAATACGAAGGAAGAAAAATAAAAAGCGGGAATGTAATCGGGTATGTGATATGCAGAAGAGGGAAGAGTATTTCGGAAAAAGCGACCCCCATTGAGATGGCAAAGGAAGGGGATTACGACCCTGAGTATTATGTGAACAACCAGGTCCTTCCTGCTGTTATGAAGATACTTAAAGAATTGGGGGTGGATGAGGATAGTGTTAGGGGGATGGGAAACCAGAAAAGCATACAAGAGTTTTTCTAGACCTCCTCCACAACCGTTGGGTCCATGGAGGTTTTTTCCCTTTTAAATGTGTATACCTTTGTGAAATTTGCACCCATCAAAGATTCATCATGCGTGATTATGAAAAACTGGTCTATAAGGGATGGAAGGGTTTTTTCTACTGCGCTGGACAGAAGGTTTATCGCATTCTCATCAAGATTGTGGGTTGGCTCATCAAGAACAAGCCAGTTTATGTTTGGTGTGAGCACGATGGCAAGGGATATCCTTAAAGCGATTGCAAAGCATGCTTTCTCCCCACCGCTCGCAACCCTCTCCAATTCTATCCACTTCCCATTTGAGAAAAACTCAAACCTGTAATCCTTTCCATCTGCGCTTACCCTAACCTTTTCATAATCCGAATACGGATAAACCATCGGCCATACCTCGCTGAGCATTGAGTTTATTGCCTCTATAAGGTCGTTTCTAAGCCTCACCTGCATATCAGCAAGCGCATTTCTATATACCAAAAAATCCTCATAAAACTTCTCAATCCTTGAGATGTATTCCTTTGATTTTTCAATTTCCTCTATTTCTTTTTTGTAAAGCTCAATCTTTGTTTTTTTCTCTTTCAAAAGTTTTTCCTTTTCTTCTGCGCTCACCTTTACCGCAGAGTATCTCTCCCTCAGACTATGGTAGTGAGCAGAAATTTCTTCATACTTTTTCTCATCAAACCCAAGAATTTCCATTTCTTTTTCTGATTTTTTCAGTTCATTTTTCGCATTCTCAAGCGCCTGTTTTTTTGAAATGATCTCGTTTGCACTTTTTTCCTTTTCGGAAATCTCAGAATAAAGCCTAACGCTTTCCTCCTCCTCTTCGGCTATAGAAGCGCTTTCCTTCTCAATTTCCTTTATCTTCTCCGCAACCTTACTCCTATCCTCAACCTCCGGAATGCTTTTTTTCAAAAGCTCTAACTGACTTTCCATCTCCCTCACAGCCTCAACGATCTTTTCATCCCTTTCTATCTCTTCTGAGATCTCAGAGAATTTTTTCTTTTCAATTGTGTATTCTTTTCTGAAGGTATTTATCCTTTCCTCCCATTCCTTTTCAACATCCTCCCGTTTTTTCTCATCCAGTTTTGTGAGGCAGAGGGGGCAGATGTCCTTACCTTTTATGGTTTTTATAGAATCCTCGGCCTCTTCTATCTTTTTCTTAAAGAAAAAAATTTTTTCATTGCATTCCATCAGTTTTGCCTTATTCTTCTCAAGCTCCTCTTCTATCCTTTTCCTTTCCCTCCCGGCGCTCACCGATTTTATTTCATTTTCTATTTCTGGGATTTTTTTCAGAATCTCTTCCCTTCTCTTCTGTTTCTCTTCAATCTCGCCCATCCTTTTCTGCATACTGCTGAGCTCTTTTTGCACCCTTGATTTTTTTTCCCTCAGGGCGAGAATTTTTTTATTTATTTCCTCTTTCTTTTTTCTCAGTTCCTCTATATCCGGTGCTTTTATTTTTTCATACTCGCTGAGAACAGAAAGCGTTCCTTTTAGCGAAGAGATTTTAGAAGAAAGCTCTGCGTGCGCCTTTCTTTTTTTCTCCATCTCCTCGTAATTTTTTTTGCTCACTACAAGAAGCTTTTCTGTCTTCTCAAGTTCTTCCTTTATCTTCGCAACCTCCTCTTCTATTTCCTTTGCCTCCTTCTCCGCCCTCTTCATCATCTCTTTAATCTCCTCTTCGTTTTTTTCTTTCAGGAGAAGCCTCTCCTGCTCTGCGACCTTTTTCAACCTATTCGCAACCAACGTAGCCCCTCTCACCGCCTTCTCAAACCTATCCAGACCGAGCAGTCTGTCTATCTCTTCCTTTCTCTTTGAAGGGGGGAGGGTTAGGAAGTAGGAGATGTTGTTCTGTTCGGAATAGATTGCCCTTGTGAAAAGGTCATAGTCTATGCTTAGGAGGTTTTCAACACAAGCGGTGACGGCATTCTGCCCCTTCTCAACAAGCCTCCCATCCTCATAAATCCGTGCATCCGTTCTATTCTTTTCAATCTCCCGTACTATTGAATATTTTTTGTTTTTCCATAAAAATGAGAGCTCAACCCTCGCCTGTCTTTCGCCGAACCTTATTATGTCCTCAAGCCTGAGCTTCCTGGATTCAAGAGCGGGAAAGGAGCCGAACAGCGCGAAGCTCACCGCATCAAAAACAGAGCTTTTCCCAGACCCCATCACGCCGACCAACAAATTCGCCCCTTTCTCAAACTCCAGAAAGGTGTCTGCATGGGATGTCCAATTTATGAGACGGATTGAAAGGAGCATGAGGGGTTATGGGAGGAAAAGTTTAAATTAAATTGTTCGCATATATAGTTAAGTGATGACACGTACGACTCTGATTGGGTGATGATTGACGTGCGGTCTGAGCAGATTTAGCTTACCACTTTAACTTTGTGTTAAGGAGCAAATGAGGAGTGTTGATATGCCAAAACAATTAAGGCTAAACCGGACTCTTGGTCTTTTCGACGCTGTTTTCATAGGGCTGGGTGCGATAATAGGGGCTGGAATCTTTGTAGCTGTGGGCGTAGCCGCAGGTTTGGCAGGACCAGGCTTGATAGTTTCAGTTCTCATTGCAGGGATAATAGCTTCATTTACTGCGTTTAGTTTCGCAGAGCTGGGCTCGGCTATTCCAAAGGAAGGAGGAGCCTACGAGTACGTATTTGAGATGGTTTCTCCATTTATTGGTTTTCTTACTGGCTGGATGTGGCTTTTCGGTCAGATAGTTGGTGGTGCAGCCGTGAGCCTCGGGCTAGCAGCTTATCTTGCTCTTTTTGTTCCTCTTCCAACAAAGCTCATTGCTGCCTCAGCGTGCCTGTTTTTCATGATTCTCAACCTAATCGGCGCGAAGGAGTCCAGTATTGTAAATGGTGCTATCGTGATCCTGAAGATAGTCGTGCTTTGCATTTTTATACTAGTTGGCATCTTTCATATCCAGGCTCAAAACTTTTCTCCCATGTTCCCAAACGGACCTTCTGGTGTCATAGCCGGAGCTGCACTGATATTTTTCGCCTATCTTGGATTTGGCCGGATAACCACGGTTTCTGAAGAGGTAAAAAATGCAAGAAAAAATATACCACTCTCTATCCTGCTCTCCCTTGGAATCTCCACCATTTTATACTTCCTGGTTAGCTACACGGCAGTAGGAATCGTTGGCTATAGTAAGCTTTCGGCTTCGGCCTCTCCTCTTGCTGACGCGATGAACGCCACGGAAAACGATCTGGCGATATGGGCGGTTTCTCTCGGAGGAATCCTGGCAACGGCAAGTGTGCTTCTTACGACTATTCTCGGAACTTCGAGAGTTTCTTTCTCCATGGCTCGGAACAAGCAGCTTCCAAGATTTATTAGTGCACTGCACCCAAGATTCGGAACCCCATATATTTCAATACTGGTTGCGGGCTTCTTGATGGCTATCCTAGCTTTTGCCGGGGAGTTGAAGCAGGTTCTTTCGCTCGCCAGCTTCTGCGTGATAATAACGCATGTACTTGTTAACTACTCTGCATTGAAACTAAGCAAAAATAAGCAAAGATTCAGGGTGCCATTTAGCCCAATTCCACAACTACTCGGCATAATAAGCTGCGTTGTCCTGGCTTTGTATCTTCTCTCTGAAATCTGGGTTATGGCAGTCATAGTGCTGTTTGTTGGAGTTGCTTTCTACTTGTTTGAAAAGCTGCACAACGAGGGTTTCAGGGCGTAGAAACTGCAGAATAGTTAAATTATGTAAATCTAGCATGTGCGGTCTGAATAAAATTTGCTATTGGGTAATGATTAAAATACAGCGCACACAATACATATTATGAACATTCCTTGCTCCACATGCAATGCGCGATGCTGCAGGAATTATATTGTAAGCATCACGGCTCATGACCTTTTGAGAATTTATGAAAAATTGAATAATTTGGAATGGGTTGATGCCACGCGGGTTGAGAAAAATAAAATCAGCCCGGCAAGGAGTTTTTTGCTTCCCTGCAATGGAAAACGTGAGGAGCATGTCCTATGCTTGAAGAGGAACGGTAAGGGAAGATGCATTTTTCTTGGGAAAAATAACCTTTGCAGAATTTACAGCTTCCGGCCGATGGTATGCAGAGAATATCCTTTCGAGAAAAAGGGGGGGTGGGATAAGGTACAGGGAGGGGTGGAGGCGCCCGGAGGAATGGGCGCTTGATGAGAAAATAAAGAAAGAGTTTTTAAGAGATTTTGAAAGGCAGGAAAGGGAGCTGGAGGAATACGGAACATGGTGCGAAGAATGGAACAAATGGCATGCAGAAAAAGGAAACTTTGGTTTGTTCATTGAATTCATGCTTGCGAAAGCTCGCCAACCTGCAGGAAGAAGATTGTTATGATATAAACTGCGTATATGAGGAGGAACAGAAAGCCTCCTGTTCTTTCCAAACGCCCTTTAACCGCGGCAACATAAAAAAGAACAACATTGGCTACAATGGCGAAGAGAAGGGCGGCTATAAAAACAGGGAGGAGAACAGAAATCGGATTTATAACTGCTGCCACGCCAAGGACGAGGGTTATGTTTGCCATGTTGCTTCCTATCGCATCCCCTAAGGCTATCCCGTAATGCCTCTTTCTTATGGCCTGCAGGTCTATAGAAAGCTCTGGGAGGGAGGTAGAAACTGCAAGCAGTATAAAGCCTATGGCTATCTTACTTATGCCAAAGAATTTAGAAAGCTTGACAAGGTTATCAACAACTATGGTGGATGCCTTGGAAAGAACTGCAAGCGAAAAAACTAAAGTAAGCAACTCAAAAAATGCCATGGGGGGATAATTGCAATAGATATTAAAAATTTAACCTTCTATCCGACAGACAGATAAAAGTTTTCATTGGCAATGAACAAAAGTTTTCATTAGAAATGAAAAGATTTAAAAAAGCTACATGGTATATTATTACCATGCTGCTGAAAGAGGAGATAAGAAAAATAATTTTAATGCAGAGAAAAGAGCTTTTTGAGTTGAGCCTGGGAATCCCTAGGGAAATGGCCAAGGAAATAGACCTAAAATCTAATTCTGCATTAGTTATTTCTGGGATAAGAAGATGTGGGAAAACTACTCTGTTGCGTCAGCTTGCAAAACATGTCAAGGGTTTTTACTATTTTAACTTTGAAGACCCAAAGGCGGTAACCTTTGAGATAACTGATTTCGAGAAACTAGACGAAGCTTTTCATGAGGAATTCGGTAATCAATATTATTATTTTTTTGACGAGATCCAAAACGTTCAGAAATGGGAGCTTTTTGTAAGAGCCATCCTAGATAAAAAAAAGCGTGTAATAATCACCGGCTCAAACGCATCCTTATTAAGCAAAGAACTTGGAACCAAGCTTACCGGAAGGCATTTAACATACGAACTTTTTCCATTTTCATACGGTGAATTTTTAAAGTTCGCGAAGAAAAAACGCTCGCTAGAATCGCTTGATGAGTACATAAAGAAAGGTGGTTTTCCAGAGTATTTAATTTCAAAAAACGTTCAAGCGTTGATTGAGTTATTTAACGATGTTTTAGTGAGGGATATCGCGATCAGGCACAAAATAAGGAATGTTAGGACATTAAAAGAGATGGCAGTGTATCTCATCACAAATACTGGAAAGGAATTCTCATATAACTCGCTGAAGGAGGTATTCAAACTATCCATAAACACATCCATATCCTTTGTCTCTTACTTAGAGGATGCATATCTACTTTTCACAGTCCCGAGATTTTCGTATTCCCTGAAAAAACAATTGGTGAATCCGAAGAAAGTCTATGCCATAGACACGGGCTTAGCCAGTGCCGTCTCAGCCTCTTTTTCCGAAGAAAAGGGTAGGATGCTTGAAAATTTAGTATTCATAAACCTACGAAGAAAACATAAAGAGATATTTTATTTCAAAGAAAGAAAGGAATGCGATTTCGTTGTAAAGGAGAGAAACAGAATTGTTGATGCCATACAGGTATGCTACAAACTTTCCGAGGAGAATAAAGAAAGAGAGATAAACGGCCTTTTAGAAGCAATGGATAAGTTTAATTTGAAGGAAGGACGCATAATAACATACGATCAGGAAGATGAACTCAAAATAAACGATAAGGTGATAAGGGTAATACCCGCCTGGAAATGGTTGGATTAGGTATAACCGGTTAGAGAAGCGGCTTATGGACAAATCGATCTTTACTCGGTTCAATCCTCTACAGTTATTCTGCGTTTTTTATCGAAACCTTTTGCACAAACAACAACGCCAGAAGGGAGCATACGGCGGAAAAAGCGAACGCAGCTGCAGGAGAAAACGCAGACCAAAGAAAACCAGCGATAAGGCTTGCAGGAAGGACGAGTATGCCGGTGATCCCTTGGTAGGTTGCAAACCCGCCGGTTCTCTTGTCCTTTGGGACAATCTGGGAGGCAATCATCCTCTGCAATGTTTCAGAGCCCGCGGTCGCCATTCCATAAACAACAAGGGCAAAAACAGAAAGAAGCACATCGCTCGAGAGCGCGAACATGAGGAATGCAAAAAAGAAAAGGAGGTAGGCTATGGAAAGCGCCCTCACCCCTCCAATCCTGTCTGCAAGGGCTCCAAATGGAATGGAGAAAATTGCGTACGTTATGTTGAAGAGAAGGTAGGCGAGGGGAACGAATGCGATCTTCATCCCTAGCTCCTGCACCCTTATCAAAAAGAACGCAAAGCTCATATTACCGATGGCAAAAAAACTTGCTGAAAGGAGGAACCATGCGTAGCTATCCTTTCTTATGTTTTTTTCAGCATGGTTGTTTTTCGAGTTTTTGCCAAGAGACTTTGGCTCCTGCACAAACAAATAAAGAAGAAGGACCGAGAGGATGCCTGGAATGAATGAGAGAAGAAAAACAAGGGAGAAATCATTAGTGTAAATGCTCAGGATGAGAAAGGCAAAGAAAGGCCCTATAACCGCACCGAGCGTATCCATCATCCTGTGCAGCCCGAAAGCCTCCCCCCGAATTTTTGGAGAGGAAAAGTCTGCGACCATGGAATCCCTAACCGGCCCCCTAACCCCCTTCCCAACCCTTTCAAAGGCCCTGAGGAAGAAAACAAAAACGCCAGAGTTTGCAAACGCAAAAAGTGGCTTTAGGAACGTGGAGAGCGTATACCCAAAAAGAATGACCGGCTTCTTTTTGAATTTTTTCTCAAGAACGGGCGAAAGGAATTTTGAGAGATTTGCCGTCGCCTCAGCCACCCCCTCAATCAAACCTATGAAAAACTTATCCAGCATCAGAACAGAGGACATGAAAATCGGGAGGATGGAAAAGACCATCTCGCTGGAGATGTCTGTGAGCATGCTGACAAAACCGAGCAGGAATATGTTTTTGTTTAGTTTTTTAAGCTCCGAGAACATACTTGCATTTTTGAGATGGAATATTTAAAAATCATTAAGCGCAAAAACTCAGCATGTACTATTCCTTAGCTATGCTTGCCATCTTGATATTTGTATTCATTCTTCAGATTGCATTTCCTCCGCTTACAGGAATGTTTTATTTTGACCCAACGCGCGTTCTATCAGAGCCATGGCTTCTTTTCACAAGCATTTTTTTACATGGGGGTGTGATGCATTTATTTTTCAACGGATGGGCGCTTTTCCTTTTTGGCCCTCTGCTTGAAAGAAGAATCGGAAGCGGCGAATTTTTGAAAATATTTTTTGCCTCCGGGATAGTCGGTTCTCTGGTGTATTGGCTTACGATAGCGATTGGAATAATTCCGCCAATACCAGCCTTGGGTGCGAGCGGGGCAATTTTCGGGGTTATGGGGGCGCTTGCTGTTTTCGCCCCGGATTTAAGAATTTTTATTTGGTTTTTTCCGATGAGGATGAGTGAGGCGGTTGTTCTCTGGTTTTTGCTTGAATTCATAGGAACCTTTGACATAAGCTCTGGTGTGGCTTCGGCAGCCCATCTCGGAGGGCTGGCGTTTGGGTACTTTTATGCGAAGTATATGAAAAGAAAAATGGAAAGGTGGTATAACCCTTGGGGGGAGTATGGGGTTTACTGAACCAAAAACTTGTTCTTTTTAAGCTCTGCCCCTTCGCACTCCACTATATACTCTCCCTTTTTCTTTGGTACAAAGGAGAAAATCCCTTCCTTATCCGTATTGCCTTCTGAGAATAGCACAGCGCCTTCCTCAGCATACACCCGAACCCTCGCGCCTGAAATCGGTTTTTTGTTTTCATCAACTACCCTAAACTTTACTTCCCTCTCTGCCCTTGCTGGTTTTGTAAGAAGAACAATGGAGTAGGTTTTCATCACGCCCCCAGCAATCCTGGTTCTATAGTAATCTACTGCAATTATGAGCAACACAACAAGCAAAAGCATAAGCCAAAACTCCGGCTTTTCAAATAACTGAAGGAAGAACGGTGGTTTTCCTAGCTCTATCCTTGCTGAGAGAGAAGCAACCTTTTCAGCAGGTATTATCGTAAACACATACATTCCTGGCAGGGAGAGGTAGTCATCATACTTTCCTCCCTTTGCCTCAACCTCCTTTTCTACACCGTACGGGTCCCGTATTTTTATCGAAGAATCAATGCTTACTCCGAATGAATATACACTAATCATAACCTTTGTCGGCTCGGTTATGTAGAGCGGTATTACAAGGAATTTTGCCTCTTTTAGGTAGGCGTAGGTTATCACTGACTTTCTTATTATATAGCCAGGAGCGGAGTAGATGTATGCGCCCTCATGGTCTGCAACATAGCTGAACTGGCCGTTCTCATCTGTTATGTAGTATATTTTTTTGTTTAGGGGGGTAAGGACACTTACGCTTATTCTGCTCGCAGCGCTTCCATTTACATAGGAAACGTTTACGGTGACATTTGTACCAACCGGAACCTCAAGAGGAGCATCTATGATTATTTCTTCAGGAACAACAACTGCTGGTATGATGGTTGCGGGCTGGCATGGGTCTCCGGAATAGGATGTTGAGAGAAGCAGGAATTCACCCGGTGCAAGGGAGGAATAGCTGAAGGTTTTGCCGGAATAGGAAACCGAGAACGCGCCGAGTGAAGAATCACCTGCATTTGAAATCAGTACATAAGCCGTGTTGTTCTTCTTATCCTTCGGGTAATACTTATTCACAGAATAAGGAACGGATTTCCCTCCTGAGAGAACGGTCTTTTCTTCTGGTGGGCATTCCTCAAGCCCTTTCTCTTCTATTGTCGGTATGATTATGGTTATGTTTCTCTCTTCTTCCCCACCGCCTCCTCCCCCATGGCTCGGCGTTCTTATTGTTCCGTTTGCAGCATACCCTGTAAAGCCCTGAACCTCAAAATTAACTATGTTTGAGTTGCACGTATTCACTACTGCGCTGGTGTATATAGTTCCGCTAGAGATTATCTCTTCGCGAGAGAGCGGGAACCCATCGAGTGCATAAACCTTCACATCCTTGCATCCGTCTGTTCTTATTGTAATGTTTGCAGAGCGGTTATACTCGGGCAGGGATGAGGAATTCAATGAAACAAACCACTCATCAACAAAAAGGTTATCTAGCCTCGATGTTGTATTGCTTATATTTAACTCCGGGAAGAAAAGGATCCCCGCACTATCGCCTGCCATGAATGAGACATTTGTTATATTCAGAATATTCCGGGGGGAGTCAATCCACACAAAATATGGAGATGAACCTTGGTATATTTTCACTTGATTAAGGGAAACATTTTCATTTACATAGTTTTCCGGTGGCCAGTTGTAGTTCGGTGAATAGATCGCTCTAGAGGTTGCATTTTTTATTGTGATGTTCTGCCCAGTTAGGTTTGTAAGAAGCTCGACCCTGAATGCAGTGCCAACATTCTCAATGTATAGATTGTTTATGCTGTTGTTTTCTGCTTTTGTAGGCGGCCAGACAAAAGTATTACCAGAGGCCCTAAAACCAATAGAAGAATTCATGATCTTGATGTTTTCGAAATTTACATTATTACTCCCAATACTAGTCCCCCCGCTCTCCGTGTTGTTAATCAAACTAGCATTAGAGAACGAAGAATTGGAAGAGTTAAAAATAGACAACCCAGTTCCTGAATAATAAGTGTAAAGGGTATCTGCCACAACATTTCTTGAGAAAAGGACGTAAATGGTATCCAGAGCTTGGTAATGGGATGTTATGTTTGAAAGGGTTATGCCTGATGAGTTGGCAACAATTACTGCGTTTGAGTTGTTGCTCATGTTAAGATTTTTTGCCTCAAAACCGCTCGAATCAACGAATGCAACAAAACCTGCATTCTCTGGTGGGTTTGCAGAGATTCCATCCCCTGTTTTACCCCCTACATAATAATAGACCGGCTTGAGTTCAGACCCAAAGCCAACGAAATTGTTTGAAGTGAAATTATGCCGGTAGTATACGGGGTCGCGGTCTCTCCCTATGTATAGGTTCCATGTGTTATCTGAGAATATGTTGGAATCAAAAACCCCATAGGTGGAGCGGGATATGGAAAGGCCTTTTTTATTGCCGGAAACGGTATTGTTTTTTACAGTAATGTAATCAACAGCATTTAGGTATATTCCAGTATCTCCGGGACCGGATATTGTATTGTTTCTTATTTCGCTATCGCGAGTAGATACCTCATAAATGCCGTAATAGGTAGTGTCTATTGAACTATCCAGCACTTTTGCATTTTCAGTTGGATTGCTCCAATCTCCGAAGAGATAAATTCCGTACCAGTATTCTCTTATCCTGCAATCCACAAAGCTCATATTGTTATATGGCTCCCCCCCGCTATACTGATAAAGAATTCCATACCGCGCACGCCAATCATCAATATCCCCTATTATACTATAGCCGGAGCAGTTTAAGGTTATGTTTTCAGCCTTTACGGTGATGCATGCATAATCATCCTTCCACCCTGAGATATCATTCACAAGGGTATATTGGAGATTCGAAACCCTCAGGGTTGTGCATTCGCTGACCTTATCGCATGTGCTCTCATTGTTCCATGTTAAAGGAAGCTCATCAGAGGCAGTCCCGCCCTCTATGTTGTACGGAATGAAACTATCCCCTATCTCATCCCCTGCTATATTATGTATGGGTGGTGGCCCGCTTCCATCGTCTCCGCCGCAATAGTCATAATACCAATTTCCACCTATGCAGTCCCCGTTTATTATGCTCCGCTGGGAGCAGTCATAGGTTGTGTTCCAGTAATTTCCATAAGAATCATAGGTTGAGGATTTGTTGAAAATATTGTTGTATATCAGGGTTTTGTCAGCAAAGTTATCATAAACCCCCAGCCCGCATCTTTCGAATACATTGCTTCTTATTGTAAGGTTCTGAGCACTGCCTATGTAGGAAGAGCTGCAGTTGAAAAACATTGAGTTTTGAATATATGTATTATTCGCGTAGTAGAGGTATATTCCGTTTCCAGAAGAATTGTATGCAGAAATATTTGTTATTATTGCATCCCGCACGTAGTATATAAAGAGCGGGTTTGTAGTGTTGGTGATGAGGATGTTTGAGGCGTTTATCCGCTTATTCGCATAAGAGTAAGTATAGTCCCAGAGCGTAATACCATATCCCGGAATGTTGTTGAAGGAGGAGTTCGCAATCGATATGTCTTCAGATGGAAGGTTCACGCCAACAACAAACCCATTCCTCCCTCCATAGGATGTGACATTTTCAACAGAGACGTTTGTGGAGCCAAAAACGCCCACTATGCCTGCATAGTAGTTTGATGGGGTTATGTTTGTAAAAAGCCCATTCGAGAACCTAACCCCATGCGTATAATAGAATTGAATAGCGCAGGCCCGGTTGAAGTACGGGGAGGTTTGGGTAAAATTATTCATCATTACATTCCTAACAGAGATGTTATCGCATAAAGCGAACAGTACGCCACCATGCATTATGTTCTCTGCTGTTATGTTCTCAACAGTTGAGTTTGTTGCTGCGATTGAGATGGCCCACATCCATCCATTTACGCGAGAGTAGTTGTACAAGAAAATGTTTGAGAGAGATGCATCCCGGAGCCCGCTGAGAACTGGCGCGCGCATGATATCTATAAATGTTAGGTTGGTTATGTTTGCCGGAACGAGCGAAGAAAATTCTGAGAGGGTAGAGCTATGGGAGGTTTTTACAACAACATTCTCTATTTCATAGTACCCGGCCATGGCACCTCTTATCCCAAGCCCGCAGGTTTGGTCCCGGTCTACAAAGCTGCAGCTTATGTTCTCAAACCTTGAATTATTTATGTACGCATAAGAAACATTGTTCATAAAAAGCCCAAAACCTCTTCCAGCAACTGTGTTGTAGATGTTTGAAACATTGGTATTGTTCACCAGAATGTCAAAGCTGTTTGTGATGTTTATACCGCTCACAACTGTTCTATTATTCCGCTCAACAGAAATGCCATTCAGGAGTATTCTGCTAGAGCCATCAATGGAGATATCGTTTTGATTTGAATCGTTGTAGAAAGAAACCATTTCAAGGACAAGACCCTGGCCGTTTTCAAAAATCAGCGTATGCTGAGAGAAAGGATGGACCCACAGCGCCTGTGTGTTATTTATTGAAGCATTTCTTATTGTGATGTTATGCGAGCCGGAAATCGTAAAAGCCCCCCAGCCGGCCAGTTCAGAAGAGACGTTCTCAAGGGTAATGTTGGTAGAGCCGCCGATGATATAAAAGGAGGACCAGGTTACATTTCTAACTGAATAGTTTGCTATGGATATGTTGTTGCTTCCCTGTATCTGTATTCCGTACCCTCCGTTTGTTGTGCTGTAAGAACTTCCAGAGGAATCATGGACATAAAAATTCTCAATCTCTGCATTATCAACAAAATTTAAAATCGGTGTTGCCGAGTAGTTTATCTCGATGTTTTTAGCAGTGAGATGGTCTATTCTTGGTCCGAAGGCCGGGTTGAAGAGCAATGGGAAGCCGAGGTTTGAGAGTGAAAGATTTTCAAAAGTAATGTTGGATGCGTTTCCAAAAAGAATGCCGGCAGCATAGCCAAGCGGGGATGTTGAATTCCAGTCGCTTATCCTTCCGTTGAGAACGGTAATGTTTTTCCAATATCCCGGAGAGTTGTAAGGGTCCGGAGATGCTTTGAAGGCCGCAACGGCATTCGAAGAAACAGAAGAGCCATCCACAACATGGTTGTTCAAATCCAGAAGAACATCGCTTACATTTATGAAAAAGCATACCTTTCCCGGGTAATCCAGGATATCTGCGCTGAGGATGTATTCACCTGGGACAGTAATGTTCTGGCATTGGGTAAGATAGGTTGGCCAATCAGATATGACAACTGAATCGTTGTTTTCCTCTCCGCATATCTCTCCAGCTTCGCTGAAGCACGCGTATGCCTTGCATGCCCAATTGTCTCCGTAGGAAGTTTCGGTTGCAGGAAGAACAGCGGTTGCGGTTGAGCCGCTTGAAACATTCTCTACTGTTGAATTCTTGTTTTGCAGAATTCCATTCTTATACCATGAAAAATGAACGGTCATGTTGAAGGAGTCGTTGTTCCAAGCAGATGCCTCGCAGATTAGGTCGTTTCCCGGCGCGGGAAACGCGGGCGTAAGATTAAGAAAGGTGTGCGGAACCTCTGTGTAGGAGAAAATAGTTGCATTCACATCCGCGTAAGAGAAAGAGAAAAGGAAGAGAAGGAAGAAAAGGGCCAAAACCTTTTTCATGGGCATATCCCTCCTACTGTTATGTTCTGTTGGTACCTGCCGGATTTACCGGGCGGGACATAGACCTTAAAGAATATATTGAGGGAAGAGGCTGGGGAAAGGTCGGTGTATATTACTGTTGGTGTATAGGATAGGGCGTAGTAGTTTGATTCATCAAGAGAGTATTTTGTGTTATCAACGGTGAATGCATCCCCTGCTTTAACCCAATCTGTTCCGTAAATGGCTATGTCCGCATCAACATTGCCCGTGTTTGTGATTGTTGTGTTTCTAATTCCGGAGTACTGGCCGGAAACAAAGCTTCCGAAATCAAGGCTTGTTGGCTCGTTTATTATCCCGCATGTGTAAAGTATCTCAACAGATGCCTTAACATCCTGCGAAGGGGCATAAACGAATGAAGAAAGAAGGAGCAAAACGAGAAAAACGGTCAACCGCTTCTTATTCCTTGAGTTGCTAACGATGGTGAGGAGGATGTAAAAGAGTGCGACAAGAACAGCCAAGGATAGAAGAAACTCAAGAAAATCCCTGGGCTCTTCCTTCCCAGATACAAGGAGCGCAATCCTCTTTTTCAGCGCGAGGTTTATCCTTGCGCCTCCCTCCCCCCCATTAACCGTTGCGACAATGTACCCAACATACTCACCGCTCTTCGTTCCTTCAGGTACAAAGATCTCATACTCAACCCATCCCGCCTCTCCCTTCGGAATATCCATTTCTGTGTCCTTTAATTTTAAAAATCTGGAAACATCCCCCTCTACATTGAGGAAAAGATGGATGGGCGTGCTGTGGTCGTTAAGAAACATGACATCCTTTGCCTGAACCCTCTGGCCTTCGGAAAGGTTGTATAGAATAGGGTTTGCGTTTGTTTGGAGGGCGAACGAAAGCGATAGGAGCAGAAGGAAAACGAACCGGAAGCGCATAGAAAGGTATGCGAAAAAAAAACTTTTTATACCTATCGGTAAAGTTAAACTTTGTAAATTTTATTCCCATTCCTGTCTATCTCGCCGAGGTATATCCTCCTGGCCGAAATCTTTTTCCCATCATATGCCCGGACGAGTGGGACTGCTATTATGTTTATTGGCTTTTTTCCTAGCCTTTTTCTCATCCTGTTTATTCTCTCTGCATTGGGGAGCGTTTCCTCGCTCACTATGATATAGTCGTAATCCTTCTCCAGCGTATCCCCGAAGATGTCGCTTATTTTCGTGGTTTTTATTTTTTTGTTTTTTCTCGCAAACCACTTCTCAACCTCTTTTTTTCTTTTTTCAAAGGGAGTGGGCGGGTAGATCTTGTGTCTCTTCACAAAGGCATCGGAAGTTATCCCAACAAAAATCCTATCAAAAAGCAAAGCCATCTTAAAAAGGGCCTCATGGCCCTTGTGAAGAATGTTGAAGGTGCCGCCCAAAACGCATGAAACCATGAGGAAGATGGAAAAGAAGGGATTAAAAAGTTTGGTTGGGTATGGAAAGTGTAGACCGGCGAATTAGAGGTGTGTTATACCAAAAGGTTTTAAACCAATTGGTATAATTAAAGGATAACCGGAAATCGCGCATTCTGAAATTAGATTGAAATCCTCATTGAGAAGCTTTATAATAAGTTGTGTACCATTTCCTCCAATCTTTAAAAAGATGTCTCCTTGCGGTGGTTTTATGAAGGTGGTGTTCAAAGATTTAAAAAGCGGGGTAATAAAGCTCATACCGGATTCTGTTGAGGACCTTTGGCATCTGGAGCGCATAATAAAGGAAGGGGATTTGGCGGAAGGAAGCACATTCCGGAGCGTTAAGTTCGGGGAGAAGGAGGAAAGAAAGCCGGTTTTCATAAAGCTGCGGGTGGAAAGGGTTGAGTTCGCAAAGCATGCGAACAGGCTGAGGGTTGGAGGAAAGATCGTGGAGGGAAGGCCTGAGGAGTTTGTGCAACTTGGAAGGCACCATACGCTGGATGTTTCTCCAAAGGAGGCAATAACGATAATAAAGGAAAAGTGGGGAAGGGCAGAGTTGGAGAGGGTAGAGGAAGCGGTAAAGGAGAGCGGAAGGGCTCTTGTGCGCGTCATTCTTATGGATAACGAAAAGGCGCTCGTTTATGATATTAAACCCTATGGATTTGAAATGGTTGCAGAAATAAAGAATGAAACAAGCAAGAGAGGAGGAATAGACAGAACCCAGGAGTTCTACATAAAGCTCCTTCCTTTTGTTGAGGGGGTGTGCATAGTTGCAGGTCCTGGGTTCGAGAAAGGCAATTTTCAAAAGTTTTTGGAGAAGGAAAAGAAAAAGGTTTTTGTTGAGGATGCGAGCTATGCTGAGGAGAGCGGTGTGAGGGAGCTTGTGGAAAAAGGGGTTATAGAGAGGATAATCGGCGAAACAAGATTGGAGAAGGAAGCAAAGGTTATGGAAGAGCTTCTCACCCATCTTGGGAGAGAGGATGGGCTTCTCGCATACGGAAAGAAAGAGGTTGGGGATGCACTTAACATGGGCGCGATAAAGACCCTCGCTGTTCTGGATGAGATGATGAGGACGGATAAGGAGGTGGAAGAAATCGTTGAGGGCGCATACAAACAAAGGGCTGAGGTGATTGTTTTTTCAAAGGAAAGCGAATGGGGGAGAAAACTAAAAGGATTGGCGGGAATTGCGGCTGTGCTGAGGTTTGGGATAAATTGAATTATAAAAACTTTGGTTTCATGATTTCAAAACATTTTTTCATATGGTTGAGGGCATTTATGGCATCTTTTTCTTTTATGTTTTGGTCACCATATTCTGCATCTGTTTTTATCTCAATCAGATAGCGCATGTGCTTTGCGTAACGCTCAACTTCCTTATCCCCAGGAGCGGCGACTTCTTTTGTCAACCGGTCCGTTGCTTCGTGATGATCTTGTCCTGCCCACCGCCGGCCGGTCTTATAAACCGAGAATGCATCTGCCAAAGCAATAACCGCATGGATCGCATTTATTACACATGCACTCCACCATCTCCTCTCAAAACAGATAGTAGCTGCTTCTTTGCACTGCTCCGCCCTTTCAAGATAGATGGTGTATTTACTTTTATCACATGGTTTCCAGCTCATTTGAGAACACCACAATTCCGTTCTCAATTCTTTTTTTAAATTCTTTGCCCATGCGAGAAAACTCCTCATCAGTAAGAATGTAAGGATGCAAGGGGTTGCCGTATAATTTTATGCATTGTTCACTTATTTCTTCGAGTTTATTACGGATATCTTTTTTTATCTTCTCATCTTTTGATGAAATAAAAACAGCAATATCTATATCACTCGTTCGTTCTTCTTTTCCTTCCGCAACAGAACCATACAAAACAATTCTTTTTATGTGTGGCACAGAACCAAGTTGAAGACGGGATTTAAGATTCTGAATGGGTGAATCCGTTGCCAAAGCCTTTATAAAATTGTTTCTAGTAAGCAGATCATACGCATATGATTCTTTGTTTAATTTCCAGAGTGTCGCATTTCCAATTTTTATAGGAACAACAAGATTTATATCATAAAAATCTTTGAACGCCCTATTTACGGACATATGAGAAAAACCAAGACGCCTGGCCATTTCCCTTTCACTTACTGATGTGTCTTCTGAAAACAGCATCATGAGAAGCTTAACTTTTATCTTAGAGCCAAGCAACCGGTCTTCAAAGTTTCTGAATATCATAAAACCATCTCGCAGTATTCTATGAAGTATTATGAGCATATCAGTTTAAAAATGTTACATATGTAACTTATTTTTTGTTACAATTGTCTACTTTTTGTACTCCTCCATTATTACCGGAAACTGGGCAAGAAGGGCCTCAAGCTGTATCTTTTCATTTGCCCCCTCAACAAGCCTGAAATTGTACTCCCCAATCTTATCTATGAGCCTAACCTTTGCCTTCTCGTTGATATTCATCTCCGAAACGGCTTTGTATATCTGCACAAGAACATCCTCCCCGCTTACCCCGTAGCTTACCATTATCTTTTCCAGATGCTCGCGGGCTGCAAGGAAATTCCCGTTCAGCGCCTTCTCAACCATTTCCTTTATTTCCTTTGGGGCAGCGCGGGAAGAAACCTTGAAAACCAAACTTTCAGTTATATGCTTTGAGTGGAATGCCGCGCCCTGCAGGATGTTTATCGCCTTCCTCATATCCCCTTCGCTTATGTAGAATATTGCATCCAGCGCTTTATCCTCAACCTTAAGCCCCTCTGCGTGCGCAATCTTCTTTATCATCTTTTCAACATGCTCCTTTGTGAGAGGGAAAAACCTAAGAACAGCCGTCCTGCTCTGGATGGGCTCTATTATTTTTGAGGAGTAGTTGCAGGAAAGGATGAAACGCGTTACCTCTGAATAGAGCTCCATGGTCCTGCGGAGAGCCTGCTGCGCATCGGATGTGAGCGCATCGGATTCATCCAAGAATATTATCTTAAAAGGAACATCACTAACGCTCATCGTCCTCGCAAAATCCTTTATCTTGCCCCTCACGATATCAATGCCCCTTTCATCGCTCGCATTGAGCTCCAAAAAGTTCATTCTGAACGCATCTCCGAAAAGTTCGTGCGCGAGGGCGAGCGCAACTGTTGTTTTCCCAACACCCGGAGGTCCTGCAAAAAGAAGGTGTGGCATGGATTTTTTCTCCGCGAACGATTTCAGCAATGGAAGGATGTGCTCCTGGCCTATTACCTCGTCAAGCTTTTTCGGCCTGTATTTTTCCACCCAAGGAAGAAGCTCCATAAAAACACCCAAGGAAATTCGGTGAAGAGAGTTTAAAAACTTTTTGAGTGAAATACATGCGTGGTAATATGGAGAGGGTAAAAACAGGAATTTCTGGATTGGATGAGATGCTAAACGGAGGAATCCCAAAAAGGAGGCATGTGGCGCTATTCGGCGGGCCGGGTACCGGAAAAACTTCCTTTGGGTTTGAATACCTTTACAGGGGTGCGAAGATGGGCGAGCCCGGTGTGTATGTCACCTTAGAGGAAACGCCGGATGACATTCTAGAAAACATGAAAAACACATTCACAGAGTTCAAGGATATAGACAACCTGGTTGACAAAAAGCTGTTTGTAGAAAAACCGGATGACTTAACAATAGAGAAGATAGCTGAGATACTTGAATCAAAAATCACAAACAACAATGTGAAAAGGGCTGTGATAGATTCGGCGACGATGATAAGGGCGGTTTTTGAAAAGGAAGGGGAGTATAGGAAAACCGCTTTTGAGTTCTTTTCTCTTCTCAGAAACCTTGACTGCACTGCCATGGTTGCGGTAGAGGCAGAAACAGCGAGTAAGGAGCAGATGAAATACAGCATAGAGCACTATGTTCTCGATGGCATAATAAACCTTTACAGCCTGGATAGAGGGGATAGGAGGGTTAAGGCGATTGAGGTTTTCAAGATGAGGGGAAGCGACCACTCAAGAGACCTTGTTCCATTCAAGCTCATGCCGGATGGGATTAAGGTTTATGTTGGCGAAAAGGTGTTCTGATGGAGAGCAGGGAGTTTTGGATGGGTGTTGCATTCTCTGCCTTTCTTTCCCTTTTTATAACCGGCGCAAAACTATTCAACCTAACCATGGATGCCCTTCCATTTCTTTTCGGGATAGGAATTCTTGGGTTTACCTTTTACCATAAGACAAAGAAGCATGGGGTAGGGTTGTGGTATTTTGAGGTTATATGCCTATTGGGGTTTTTGGCAGCTTTCTTTGTTGAAAGGACCGGGTTTTTGGTTGCAGCCGGTTTCATGTTCCTTTCAACCCCGCTCTTCTTCCTGATAAAAGAAAGGGTTAGGAAGTGAACGGTATGTATGACCACGAAAAAATAGAATCGGAGATGCTAAAATTTTGGGAAAAGGAAAGAATATACGAAAAGGCAAAGGCAAAAAACAAAAAGGGGAAGAAATTTTATTTTGTGGACGGGCCTCCGTATGCAACCGGTGAGATCCATCCTGGAACCGCTTGGAATAAGGCGATAAAGGATGCGATGTGTAGGTATTACCGGATGAAAGGGTACAATGTGCGGGCTCAGGCAGGGTTCGATACGCACGGCCTACCCATAGAAGTGAAGGTTGAGAAACTACTCGAGATAAAAAAGAAAAACGAGATAGAGGAAAGGTTTGGAATAGAGAGGTTTATAAGCGAGTGCAAAAATTTCGCGGACAAATACATAAAGATAATGACAGAGCAGTTCAAGAGGACCGGGGTGTGGATGGATTGGGATAATCCTTACATTACATACAAGGATGGATATATCGAAAAGAGCTGGGAAACATTGAAGATGGCTTATGATAAAGGGCTGATGCATGAGGGAGAGTATGTTCTTCCGTACTGCTACAGGTGTGAGACAACGCTTGCGAACTACGAGCTCGAGTACGATGAGGAAACCGACCCGAGCATTTTTGTCAAATTCAGGGTAAAGGGAAAGAAGGATGAGTTTCTCCTTGTGTGGACAACAACCCCATGGACGCTTGTTTCAAACATGGCCTGCATGGTTCACCCGGAGTATGAGTATGTGAAGGTCATGTTCGGGGAGGAGGCGTATATTTTTGCAAAGGCAAGGATGCATGAGGTTGAGAGGGTTGTTGGAAAGAGCGGGATAATCATCGAGGAGATGAAGGGGAAGGACCTTGAGGGGCTTGAGTACGAGCATCCTTTCCAGGATAAGATAAAGAAGGAGTACAGGAGAAGGGTTGTGCTTAGCGATAGGTATGTTACGCTTGAGGAAGGAACCGGCATAGTGCACACTGCGCCCGGCCATGGGCCTGAGGATTTTGCGGTCGGAAAGGAGTATGGGATAGAGATATTCAGCCCAATAGACAGTGAAGGGAGGTATACTGAGGAGGCAGGGGAGTTTAAAGGGATGAACGTACGGGAAGCGAACCCAAAAATAATAGAGGTTTTGAAGGAGAAGGGCGCGCTTGTTCATGAGGAAAGGGTAAGGCACCGCTACCCGCACTGCTGGAGATGCAAAACCCCGCTTATATACATCGCAACAACCCAGTGGTTCATAGATATCTCGAAGCTGAAAAGCGATATGCTCGAAGAAGCGAAAAAGGTAAGATGGGTTCCGGAATTCGGAAAGGAGAGATTTTTGCAATTTGTTGAGAATGCACCCGACTGGTGCATCTCAAGGCAGAGGTATTGGGGGATTCCATTGCCGATATGGAGATGTGAAAAATGCAGGGGGATAAAGGTTGTTGGAAAAAGAAAGGAGCTCGGCGAAGAGGTAAAGGAGCTCCACAGGCCTTATGTTGATAGAGTAATATTGAGGTGTAAATGTGGCAGGCAGATGAAAAGGGTTCCGGATGTTCTGGATGTTTGGTTTGATTCTGGAAATGCAATGTGGGCAGAGCTCACTGATAAGGAGGCAAAGGAATGGGGGGAGATCTCTGACCTCATAATAGAAGGGCATGACCAGATAAGGGGATGGTTCTACTCCCTTCTCGGCTCCGGTATGATAAGGTATGGAAAAGCACCTTACAGGAATCTTATGATGCATGGGTTTTTCGTGGATGAGAAGGGAGAGAAGATGAGCAAAAGCTTGGGAAACTTTGTTCCCATAGAGGAGATTATGAAAAGGCATGGGGCTGATGCCTTCAGGCTGTGGGGGCTGAGCAACCCAATATACGATGACTTGAAGTTCATGTGGGATGAGATGAAGGAGGCAGGGGATGTTCTCAACATCATTTATAATCTAGAATCATTCTTGGAAAGGAATTATGGTGAGAAGAAAAAGGCGGGAAAAGGAAAAACTCCGGTTGAGGACAGATGGTTGATTTCAAGGATGAATTCTGTTCTTAAAGAGTACAACAATGCATTTGAAGGAATGGAGCCACACAGGGCAGTAAAAGCGCTGAAAAAATTCATAGTTGAGGATTTCAGCAGGTTTTACATGAAGGTTGCGAAAGAGAGGGTGGCAGAAGAGGAGGATGGGGCAGCACTCCAGACCATTTACGAAGCGCTTTTGTTCTCCATAAAACTCCTCGCACCCATCACTCCATTCATCTCAGAGTATGTCTACCAGAAATTCTTCAGAAAGTATGAAAAGGAAGAAAGCGTGCATCTTCTTAGAATCGGGAGGGAGGATGAAAGGAAGATAGATAAGGAGCTAGAGGAAGAGATGGAGATCGCTAAGGATATCATAGCCGCTGGACTGATGGTAAGGCAGAGCGGCGGGGTGAAATTGAGGTGGCCTCTCAGAAAGGCGATTTTTGAGCCAAAGGATGAAAAAATCGGGAAGAAGATAAAAAATGTCAAAGGGATAGTTGCCGAAATGTTGAACGTGAAGGGGTTTGAGGTTGGAAAAGGAGCGGAAGGGTATTTGGCAGGGGGATGCGAATTCGGAATAGTATACATAGACAAGGAAGTTACGGAAGAGCTTTATGAAGAGGCAATCACCAAGGAGGTTCTGAGAAGGATACAGCAGATGAGAAAGGAGATGGGACTTGTGGAAAAGGATGTTGTGATGATAAAGATTGATGGGGAAAGCGAGATTGTTTCAATAGTAAAAAAGAACTCAGAGGGAATAAAGAAAAGGGCGCGCGCTGAGGGTATAGAATTCGGGCCTTTCAAAGAGGAAGGAAAGGAATGGGAGATTGACGGAAAGAAGGTTGAGATTTTTATCAGAAAAAAATGAATTCATTGTTTTTGTATTTTTTTCTTGTCTCCATATTTGTCCAGCATTCCTTGCATATGGATATTTTCAGAACATCCCTCCTGCTTATTCTTTTCTGGGATTTTAGGCATTTTAAGCAAACGTATTTTCCGCAGTAATTGCACTGAACCGGTTTTGCAGTTCTTGCTCCGCATCTTTCGCAGACAACAATGGGCATCCATCATCACCCGTGAGTTTAGATTTATGCGAAGTAGGATTTAAAAGGGTTGCTCATAGCAAAGATAATCATGAAGTTTAAGGGAAAGATAACTGAACTTCTGAAAAAAATTGGAGCGAACAGGGAGGAGGTTGTTGTGAAAGTGAATGGAAAGGTTGTACCGGAGATATGCGAGCTTGAAGGGGATGAAGAGGTTGAGATCATAAGGGTTGTTGCGGATGTTTAGCGTTAAATGCAGCCTATGCAAAAAGGATGGCGCTGTTTATCTTCCTTACATGAAAAAGGTTCTTTGCGAGGGCCATTTTGTAAATTTTTTTGAGAAGCGCGTTTTTAGGACGGTGCGCGAGTTCAAAATGATAAGGAAGGGGGAAAGGATTGCGGTAGGGTATTCTGGGGGAAAGGACAGCACAGTCCTCCTGCATATTCTTTCAAAACTCAGGAAAACCCATCCATTTGAGCTCTTTGCCATAACGGTTGATGTTGGAATACCCGGGTATTCTGATAGGCTCGTAGAGGTGGCTAGGGAAGAGTGCAAAAAACTCGGTGTGGAGCATCGGGTTGTTTATTTCAAAAAAGAGCTTGGCTTTACCACTGCGGATATTTATAAGAGTGGGAGGAGCCCCTGCAGTTATTGTGGGGTTTTCAGAAGAAGGCTCCTGAATGTAGCCGCCCGGGAGGAAAAGGCGGATAAGCTTGCAATCGCCCATACCCTCGATGATGTTGCGCAGACAGTTCTTATGAATATAATGAGGAATGAACCATTAAGGCTTGTTAGGCTTGTTGAGCCTGTTGTGGATGAAGAGGCTTTTGTTCCGAGGATAAAACCCCTTCTAAGGACACCTGAGAAAGAGGTTGTTCAGTACGCGCTCATTAAGAACCTGCCTTTTCAAACAAAAGGATGCCCTGGAATGAGGGTTGCGTTCAGGCATGAGATAAGGAAGATGCTTAACGCGCTGGAAGAAAAACATCCCGGGACAAAACTCAAGATTCTTAACAGTTTTTTGAGCATGGAGAGGTTGATGAGGAAAGGGCTGGAAGGAGAGGAGTTAAGGATTGGGAAGTGTAAGATATGCAAGGAGCCGTCCTCTACTGAGGTTTGTATGTTTTGCAAAAGAAAAGAAGAAATTTCCTCTTCAAGGGTAATCACTGGTTGCTAGTACTGGCTTTTTCTTCCGTACAGGCCTAATCCATAGCGGTGGTCGGTAATGTCCCCTCTCTCTATCCCTCCTCCCAAACCTCCGCCGAAAATCGTTCTACCTGGGGCGCCTGTTGAGATGAACAAAGAAATCCATTTTCCTTCGCCACCTACTGGATATCCTCCCTGTATGCTTACAATGAATGGCATTTGACCCGAACCGAATGCGATTCCACCTACAAGTTCAGAAAATTTAACTGCGCGATCCGCTACATTCCAGTATCCATCAAGCGCTACAGTAACTGGCGAACACAGACCGCCCATTCCTAAACCCGTAACCAAAGTTGTGGGCGGTCTTATGTAAATGTCGCTTTCGCTACCTATTTGTGTAAGAGACGGGTCGTATATAACCCTTGTTCCGTAGATTGAGTAAAGCGCATTATCCACTCCAATAGCAAGAGCAATTCTGTTGTTTACTGAAAGCAGATAGCCGAGATCAAGAGACCATCCTCTGTTCTCAAAAACAAGCGTGGTTGTGTCTGGGTTCATTATATAGCCTTTCTCGACATAGTAAGCGTTAAGCCTTGCCCCTAAATTATGGGTTCCTGCTATTTCACCGCCAAAAAGATGCCAAACATCCTGGATCGCCAAACCAATATATGGGCTTCCTCTTGAAACAAACCTTGTGCCGATGACGCCTGTCTCTCCTTTTCCACCTATGTTTCCGTAAAGCCATGGGAGCCCAAGCCCGAAAGCAATCGCTGCATTTAAATCCGCTGTTGCATTTGGAACATAGCCAAGCCTCCTTAGAGCAAGAATGGAATTGAAGTATGGGCCTACAAAGAATTCTCTTAGGTCCGCAAGGTCCAGACTTCCGCCATTTACTTCTCTTAAAGTTCTAGCTAATTTATACCACTGGTCCGGGTTCTGAATGTTTGAGAGAATCGCGATTCCAGCAATGTCTGTCGGAGTAACTGTCAGTGGAGAATTAAAAGCTGAATATGGGATAAATGCAAAGGAAGGTGGAACAACACCTTCCCTGATAGCACCTTCGCCGGTGGGTTTTTTTCTTGCATCAACAGACACCTGTATGTATGTGGTACCGATTCCTTTCAAGTTTATGTATCCTGAACTATCGCCCAGCATGCTTCCTGAAAAGACAACTTCAACAGAATCGTTGTGCGGTACAAGACGCGCAATTTCTTGCCCTCTCTGCGAGAGTATGCTTGTGGTGCCATTTGGCGAAATTACCACCCTGGCGTTATCAAAAATTCCTTTTGTTTGCCCATAGAGAACAAGCTCAACTTCGCCGGCTGTATAAGTCTGCGAAGTTGGTTGTTTGACCGGTTCCACCGGTTCCGCTTTTGCTGTATCTTTGACAGCTTCTGCTGTATCGGCTTTGATTTTAACGTACCTGTCGTTGTAGATTCCACCTCCGCTGAATTCCGTGACATCTGTTCCGTATTTTGGAAATTCTTTGTGCGAAGAAGCACAACCCATCGCTCCTGCAATCAGCGGCACAAATGCCAAAAATGCTCCAATTTCGCGCGCATGTTTCTCAACACCATGCTTAACTTTCTCAAAGGTAATCTTCATATTCCCACCTTTTTCAATCTACAATAACATTTTATAAGTGCAAGTATTTAAAAACCTTTTGTTTTTTGCCATAAATTAACACATAGAAAACGGCACCCATTTAAAAATTTTTATTCCAAAAGAACGCATGGAAATTTTCTTCGTGGGTGTGGGAGGGGGAAGGATAAATCTAATACGGCAGGTAAATGGATATGGAACAGGAGGGTTTGCAATTCTGGGAAGCAAGAGAATATATGTAGACCCTGGGCCCGGAGCAATAGTAAAGATGAACATGTTCAACATAAACCCTCTCAGCATAGATGTTCTTATCGCAACCCACAATCACATAGACCACGTAAGCGATGCGAATGTGTTAACAGAGGGGATGAGTTCCTACGGAACAAAGAAAAGGGGGGTAGTTATAGGGAGTGAAAGCGTTATAAACGGGGATGAGAACGGAGACAGGGGAATAACAAGATACCATCAGAATTTGGTTAAGGAAGTGCATGTTGCTGAATGGGGGAAGAAGGAAATTTTTGAGGGTTTTGAGATAGAGTATGTTAAGTCAGTGCATGATGATGAAAGCACATTCGGGTTTAGGCTGAGCATGGATGGGAAAACAATAGGGTATACAAGTGATGGGAATTATTATGAGGGAATTGGAAAAAACTATGCCGGGTGCGATGTGCTCATAATAAACACAATTAAACCAATGAGAGACAAATACCCGAAGCATTTTTCTGCCCTTACTGATGGGGTGGAAATTCTGGAAGAGGCAAAACCAAAGCTCTGCGTTCTCTATCACTATGGGATGAGGATGCTAAAGGCAGGGCCGGCATATGTTGCGAACGAGGTTGAAAAAAGAGCAGGCGTAAAAACCATGAGCGTGAGGGATGGAGCGAGAGTGGGTTCCCTCTTCCTATAACCCTGCAGATTCCCTTAGTTTTCTTATCCGTTCTTTCATTTGCAAATACCCTTGAAGAACAAGCTCGCCTGCCTTATCCGGCCTGAATAAGGAAACATCCGGAGCCTTTATATCAAACCTTATTATATTCCCGTGTATGCATAAAGCATTCCCCCTCTCCGCTATCTCCTCCATCATAGAATCTATTGTTCTTTTCATCGTAGAGACGATGTTGTTTCGTATATGAAGAAGGTAGAGGGCCTGAATGGATGCATCAAGAATGTTTTTCAAAAAGCGGACAATCCGTGTTTTTGGGTTCGCGTACCTTAGCTTTTCAAGAAATTCCTTCAGGCGGGTTTCCTTTTTCTCAACCTCTATGTTTATCGCATAAACCAAATCCGTTTCTTTTCTGTATCTTGGTGTGGAGAGCGCAACTAGGATGGGAAGGTTTGCCTTTGTACCGCCATCTGTCAGCAACCCTATTCCTTTTAGCCTATACTCCTCTATTAAGCCCGGTGGGCCCGGTTCTGCAAGAATCCTTTTTCCGTACGGAATCCTGCTTTCATAAGGTGCTTTTAATTTTATAACAGAAAGTTTTGCGTTTGAGATAACCCCTGCAGTGAAAAGACCGGGAATCGCGCAGGAGGACTGGACAGCCTTTCCAACCGTCAGCCCTTTTCCAAAACGCCATGGATCGACCTTTTCAAGCGGAACATCTGAAAATGGCTTTGGCCCGAAAACAGCAAGAGAGGACTGTTTCTTCTGAACATCATAAAGCACAGAGGTCACAGCAACCCTCAATTCGCTGAAATTTTTTATTCCTTTTTTCTTGAGTATGCTGTCTATCCTCCACCTTATAAGCCTCCCATTCATAATGTTGTATATGGGAACGGGGTTGACAAAAAATATTAGATAGGCTGGGTGGAAGGCAAACTTATCGTAAACCTCTTCAACGCTCATCTTTCCGCTCGCAATCAAAGAAGAAGCAACTGCTGCTATTGCTCCTGCACTCGTGCCATAAAACCAGATGTGCGATTCTTTTGGGAGCATTCCTTCTTCCAAAAGCGCCATGAATGCACCCAGATGGACATACCCTTTCATCCCCCCTCCTTCAAAAACCAGCGAGATGTTTCCGTTTTTGGAAAAGGAATTCTGGTCAAAGCAAAGCCCTGTTGGGCACTGGGAGGTTGGGTTCTTCTTGAGTTCTTCTCTATTTTTTTCAAAATACCTTTGGGCAATCTTGGCTATTTTTTCCCTTTCCCCGCGAACATAAGGGTTGAAAGAGTGCATAATTTCCTTAAGCTTCATGGGTGTTGCCATGTTTTTAATTATGTGCAGAAATGTTTTTAATACTAAATCACAAAAATACACAACAATCTTTTAGAAAGATTTAAAAATAAAAGCAATGAATTCTACGCATGAGAGCTCGGTTGTTTTTTGCTATCCTTATCGTTCTTGGGATTGTTCACTCTGTAGTGGTGATAAACTCTTTTGATGGAAGGGATGTTGTATCTGGAATATACTATGCCCATGTGGTCGGGGATAGTGTGAGGTTCGTTCCCCAGACAGGCGATCCGATAACAACGGTAAAAAAAGTAGGGAGCGGAAACTCTATATTCCTGATAGAATCTAAAAGCAACCCTGTATACGCCGGGCTTGATGTCCTTCTCATAAACAATGGGAACAGCGTTGAGGCTTATAAGAGCGAAGAGCCTTACAGAACAAACTTAGAGCTTGCCAAAAAGTCCGGTGCAAAGAGGTTCATACTCGTTAGCCCTTCCTATGGATATGCTGCTGTTTCTGTTCTTCCTTACGCAAAGCTCACAAAATCCTACCTATTATTCGCAACAAAGGATAATTTTGATTCCCTTAAAGAAACCCTGCAGAATGCAGAGGGCATTCTCATATATGGGTATGTTGATGAGGAGGTGGAGAAAGGGTTAGCGGAGATGGGGAAAACATACGAGAAGATAAACACAGGGGACAAATACGGCGATAATGTTGAGATAGTAAAAAAGTACTTTTCATTAAACCCATCAAAGAAGCAGGCAATACTTACGGATGGAAACTTTTTGGAGGATAGTATTGTTGCCGGGGATGACCCTGTAATTTTCATAGCCATGCTAATCCCGGATGAAACCTACAGGTACATAAAGGCTGAGGTGGAGGGCGGCCAGCTCTCAGTCGGTCTTGTTGTTGGGGAGGAGTATGCTCAATCCGCTTATAACCTGAAAAAAAGGATAAACAACGAACTCGGTGGGAACAAATTCTCAGTCCTTGTGAAAATGGGGCAGAGCATCCCGGCCATGGGGAGCAACCTTCTCCCTCTAGACATTTTTGTCCTCCCGGGTCCGGTTGTTTCGCTATCAATAAAAGAGGCAAACTACAATGATAATACGAAAAGCATAGAGGTTGTTTACAAAAACAGCGGGAATGCCTATGGGTATTTCAAGAGCAGTTCGTTCGTTTATGTTGGTGGGAAATACCTCTCAACGGTTGGTGATAGCGAGGCTATTGGGATAAAGCCAGGGGAGGAGAAAGGGGTGAGGTATACTGTAGAAATCCCTCCGGAAATGGAAGGAGAAATAGTTATGAACACAACGGTTATATACGGTGCATCCTCAAAAACATTTGACAATGGGTTTAACTCTGTTTTTTCTGTTGGCAGGGCAAGGTACGAGGATGTTAGCTCTGTTTTAATAGAAGAAGCTGTTTACGATAGTGAGAAGGATGAGCTATCCGCGAAGATAAGAAACAATGGGCCTGTGGATGCGTACTTTTTATTCTCAACTGAGTATGTTGAGAACGGCCAGAAAACAACCATAGAGGATGATAATGTTTATGAGTTGAAAGAGGGTGAGAGTAAGGTTGTGAAGATGAGCAACCTTCTCTTAAAAGACCCTAAGAGCGCGCAGATGAAGGTAAAGGTAAGGTATGGTGCAAGGACCGCTTTCCTCGATAAAACAGCAGAGAAGGAGGTCAGCATTTTAGAGGGCGGGGTTCCTCTCTGGCTCATTCTCCTCTTCCTTCTCCTCCTTGCTCTTGTGATATACTTTGTCTGGAAAAAGAGGAAGGAAGAAAGAGGAGGGCCTGTTTACAGAGGAAGAGGGATAGGTTTATAAAGATAGTGGAGGATATATAGAAATGGTGGGAAGATGGTTCTAGTAAGAATTGATCTTTGGGAGATGTATGATCTCGAAACTAACACGGCAGATTATGGGATACTCGCCACCAACCTGACAACTGGAGAGCAGTTGTGGGGTAGAGCGAGTTCAGAAAACTCCGACCCTAAGATTGCAGCCGACCATCTGAGAACCCTTCAAAGACAAGTGTCGACCGGTGAAGCTCGCCCACCTGATGCCACCGTAATCCTGAACATGAAGGAATTCTCACTAGAGGCGCTAAAAAAATTGCTGTGTAGCTGGAACAGGAAAGAGACTACGCGTCTGAAAAACGAAGAAACAGGAGCGTACTACACTTTTAATAAAGGAACCACCACCTTTATCACAACGGGCGGCTTGGAACGGGAGGAAAAAGGAGGAAAAAAAGAAGAAAAACATTCTACTAAGATATCAACTGTGCCAACAAAAAATATAGTGCCCACACCAGTAGCAACAACATCAACAGAGCAAGGGGGGACAATTACAGAAAAAAGAGAAATAGAGGTGTCAACGTTCACAAAATATTTCAAACCAGGAGAAGTTGGGGTTGTTGGTGGAAAGCATACCATAGTTCAGTTGAAAAATGGGGATAGGACAATAACACTCGTGTTCAATCCGACCAGCGAAATAAAAATTACAAACCTTGGTGATGGAAAGGTATTAGTCGAAGGACGCGGAAGAAATAACGAATGGACAAAAGTAATTGTGAACACGGAAAATGGAACCGTAACGACGGAAAGCGGGGAGCTTGCTGCGGGGTGGTATAGAAACTGGAGATACGCGGCAGGAAAAACACAGGTACAAGCACCAGCTACTGGGGGGCCTATAAATTTAAGAGACAATCAATCGACGACGCTTCCCTATGCTAAGCAACTACCACTTCTTACTCACTGATTGAATTTCACTTTATTTTTTTCTCCTTCTGCAGTATATAAAATCCCTCTCTAAACCCTATTCCCCAGCAATCATAAGTGAAGAACTTATGAGTGTCAACAACCAATGGTTGACCGTACTCTGGCCCAGCAATGTCAACAACTAAACCTGCACAGCTACCGCCAAGCATAAGTACACTATGATATGGATGATCAATGTTATCGATCCTAAAAAGTTGTGAAGGGACTCCAAGGGTGGATGCAACTCCAGCAACAGCAACAGAAACAGTGTAGCATGCAACGGGCCCACCGAATATGTCACTTGGCCTTAAAACTTTTTTTGTATATAGCAACTTGTCCAACATATCATCACTCGGGGTAACATACTTTTTATTAAGGGTTGTTGCAACAACATTGAGTATCAAAGAGTCTTTTTTCCTATCAGTTGTTAGTGTTTCAAATTCAGCTAAGGCTTTAGGGTCATCTCTAAAACATCTAAAGATCCACTCTCTTGCCCCAGAAGTGTCTATTATAACAATTTGGGTATCCTCAGACCCTCTATATTTATTCGTAATTATGTATCTTTCTTCTTCAAGTGGTTTTTTGCTCATAACATAGGAATATAATGAAGAATTTTTTACCGCATTTTCTCTTTTCATCTCGTCAATTTTTTTAAAACCAAAAAAACCACCAATAGCAATCGAGGTTGCCAAAACAGAACAAATGGCTAGTTTTTTAAGCATTGATTTTTTCATACACCCACATATTATTGTTATGTTACGTAATATTTAAAAAACTACCACTCAATAAACAAGAACTCTTATGGTATTTTTCCCTACCAACGATTAAAACAGATCTAAGCTATTACATTTTTAAATATTTGATGACACAATATACTCCATGCGCATTAGGAAATGCGGATGGGTGATAGCCGGGATTTCTTCTCTTTTTCTAGCAACAAAGCTTTTTGCAGGAATAAGTGATCAGTACATTTTTCCATACTCAAACGGGTGGCAGCCAAACTTGATAACGATTTACAAGGACCCAAAGGTTGATTCTCTTGCAAATTCCTTAGGTTATGCTGGAAAACTTGAGGATTTTTGTGAGATCGGCGAAAGGTTAAAGGAACAACTGCAGCCATATTCAGGAATTGATATGCAAAACTACTATAGAAAGTATGCAAAAAGCATTGGTGTGGATATAGATATAATGGATTTTATAGAAGGAAGGACAAAAATAGGAATGTGCATAGAATGGGCTGTTTACATGGCCAACCTTGCGATTCAGAAAGGGTATACTGCTGAGGTATATGTAGTGATGAAAACGGATGGAAAAACCATTCTTGGAGAGGAGGCGCATGGACTCGTAAGAATAATTGGGAAGAATGAAGAATTGATCTTAGGGGTAAACGGATATAGAGCAGATTCTCTTGAGCAACTCGTCTCGAATATTACAAAGCTTGAGGAGGAATGCGGGTTTAGGCTTGGCTTTGGCGAAAAAATATTCATTCTAAAACTTCCAAGAGTGGAAGATTTTGATGGTGAGGAAAAGGATGTGTGGAGAGAAAACGCGGATGTATGGGGGGTAGATATTACAAGAATGGAAAAGGCTATGGAGTGGTTTGAAAAGAAAATTAGGGAAGTGAAAGGCCAGGACCCATACAAAACTATTGGTGAAATAGGAGCAGCGGTAACTGATTTTAATACAACACTAAAGTATAAAATTAAGATGGATGGGTTTTAGTTTTCAAATTTTCAACAAATTTGTCAATCATAATTTGCAAATTTGTCTATTTCATTCAGAGTAATGATTTTAATTCCTTTGATGTTTATTTTGGCATCAGGAAGAACAACAACCATTCTTTCCTTTAATCCGATGGGGTTTTTTATAAGCCATTTTACATCAGAGCTATCAACTCTTTTTCTCATCTTTACCTCTATTCCTCTCCCATCAATTACGAGATCGATCTCTTTACCCCGTTCATTCCAGAAAAACTCTGCGTTCATTTTCCATGCAACCTCTGTTTCCGCGATTTTACCAAACTCAACAGGGAAGGAGTAAGAAAGGAGAGAGGTGTAATGGGGGTAGTATTTCTTTGCCCTCGTTTCTACCTTTCTTGGGTTTTTTGAGTAGTTGTAGAGTTTTCTTATAAGATAGCTCTTCTCAAGGGCGTGGAGATAATTGGAAGCACTCACCCTGCTTATGCCAAAGTCTTTTGCGATATCAACAACAGAGATTGTCTGCCCTGGATCCTTGCATATAACCTTAAAGATTCCATCTATTACCTCTGTCTCTTCTACATTAAAAAATTTTTTCACATCCTCATAAATAACCTTTTTTACTATGCTTGTTATGTAATCCTTACTGCCGAGCGTTGGATAGAGTGCAAGATCTGGCAGTTGTCTCATCATGTAGAGCTGATACTCCTCCCAGTCTTTTTCTTTTATGTCGCTCTTAGACTTTCCGGAAAACATCAGGTACTCCTCATAGAACAAAGGCGGAACATAAAACTCCAGTATTCTTCCGGCAAGGCTCTCAGAGCCTTTCCTTATCTGCATGGAAGCAGAACCACTAACAAATATCTTTACCCCAAGGGTATCGTATATTATTTTCAGTTTTTTTGCCCATTCATCTATGTTCTGTATCTCATCAAAAAAAATGAAATAGTTCTTTCCGCTTATTTTCTTCCCGATTATTTTTTCCCATTCTTTTAATATTTCCAGAAGGTTGCCAGAGAACTCATCCAAACTGAAAAAAAGGATATTTCTTCTTGGGTATCCTTCCTCTATAAGTTGGTTTATCATCTGCTTCATAAGAACTGTTTTCCCCACCCTCCTAGGGCCTGAGAGGGAGAGGATAAGTGGTTGAGGAATGGCTGATTTTAATCTATGAAAAACCTTTCTTTTTAAAGGAAAGGGATAGAAAAATCCATCCTCCCAGTGAGGGTTCATCAAGAGTATCTCTTCCCTATTCTCCATGGATGTATATACTCAGGAAGGTTTTTATTTCTTTTCAAATTTTCAACAAATTTGTCAATCATAATTTGCAAATTTGTAAATTTTAGAATAGATTTTTAAATTCCCATAGGGATTGTAGGAGCATGTTCGTTCCCGCTAAGGGCTCGCATAAGGGTGAGAACGGAAAACTGCTGATTGTTGCAGGTTCAAAGGAGTACCATGGCTCTGCCCTGCTCGCGATAAACGCTGCGAAGAGGTTTGTGGATTTGGTGTATTTCTACCCTGGCGAAAATGATTGTTATTTGATAAACGCTGTAAAAAACATCCCGGAGGTTATTGTAGTCTATGACCTTGAGGTTTTGGAAAAATGCGATGCCGTTCTTTTCGGACCCGGGCTGGGGAGCTCAAGAATAGATGCAAAGGAAATTGCCGGAAAGGCGAAAAAAATAATTGTGGATGGGGACGGGTTTAGGAAGATAGAAAAACAAATGCTGGATGGAAGGTTTTTGCTCACCCCACATGAAGGGGAGTTTGGGTATTTTTTTGGGAAAAAAGGGGCAAAGGAAAACGTGAAGGAGATGGCAAAGGAATATGGATGTGTTATTCTGAAAAAAGGGCCGGTTGATTTTGTGAGTGATGGAAAGAAAGTTTATGAAATAAAGGGAGGGAATGCCGGTTTGACGAAGGGAGGAACAGGAGATGTTCTTGCTGGTTTTGTTTCTGCCCTTGCAACAAAAAACCCTTTACTTGAATCTGCCTTGATTGGAGCAAGGGTTTTGAAAAAAGCAGGAGAGCTTGCATTCAAAAAATATGGGTATTGGTATTCTGCTGGGGATGTTGTGGAGTATTTGCCTGCAGGTTTAAAAACATTTACTAACATAAAATAAAACATGAAAAAGCTGGCTGTAGCCTTGGCAGCAACTTTCGCCATTCTTTCTGCCCAGCCAAAAACCAATCCAAAAGAATTTGAAAGGTATTTTCTGCCTACTAATGGGGATACGATAACTATAGATAGAATAGATAGCATGAGGAAGTTTTTGAGAAATAACGGATGGGACGGAAAAACATTTGAGAGTTGGCTAAAAACAGTAAATGGAATTTCAAAATGGCTTCCGTATGATTATGACGCGAGCGATACGTATATTACCTGGACGGACGCAGTTGATTATGGTGGGTTATGTGTGAATTTTTCTGTTTTCAACGCAGCTACAGCAAAGGCTGCTGGTTTAGAGTATGCACTGGCGGTAATAAGAGGGGCTTCTGTTTGGTTAGATAAAGAAGGGAATGTAACACGGCTAGGACCCGGTTTGATTCCTGAGCCAGAAAGCCATATGGTTTGTTTTGTTGTAGGAAAGGACGGAAAGATATATGCTGGTTCTAGAGGACTTAGTGAAGTGAAAAGGGATACCGTGGATGGTTTTCCAATTTGGGAAAATTCCGGTGGAGCAAAAGATGTAATCCTATACCCTCTTTTAGAAAACTGGCCGGATGGAGTCGAGCATGGAACAAACATCCTGCCGAATTATCTCCAATGGGCGTTTAAAAACAAATATTTTGTTAAGATAAACACGGATGGATTCAAAGAAGAGGATTGGAAAAATACCTGGCCGGATGTAGTGAAATATTTAAAAAAGGGGTATGTGGTAATATTCACTAGAGGTGAACCTAAATGGTAGGGTACGATGAGGTTAGGGTAACAGACAATAACAATGGATTTGCGAGTGGAGAATATACTCCAGCATACAATGTTAAGGGCCGTGCAAAGCTTTATGAGGACAAAACAATGCCGGATAAAATTCCGCTACAGTAAAACTAACAATTTTTAACCTTCCCATCTATTATTTTCCGTGGTTCTTATGCTGAGCGAAGCTGAAATCTCAGATTTTAGGGAGGCAGGAAGGATAACTGCAAAGGTGCTGAAAGAAGCGGAAAAGCTCGTGATAGCAGGAGAAAGCTTGTTGGATATTGCTGAAACTGCGGAGAAGATGATTAGTGAGGAAGGCGCGAAACTCGCATTTCCGGTTAACATATGCATAAACAGCGTTGCGGCGCATTACACACCGGATATTGATGAAAAAGAAACAATCCCGGATGATGGAATAGTCAAAATAGATGTTGGCGTAAGGGTGAATGACTGCATAGGCGATTCAGCAATAACTGTAGACCTTTCCGGAAAGCATGAAAAGCTTCTGGAAGCGAGCAAAACCGCACTTGAAAAAGCGATTCAAGCAATAAAACCACTAGCAAAGGTAGGGGAGGTTGGAGGGATAATAGAAAGCACAATAAAAGAATACGGGTTTAAGCCCATTGCCAACCTAGCAGGCCATAAAATAGAGAAAGGGCTTCTTCATGCTGGGATAGAGATCCCAAATGTGAAAACCCCGGACCCTTATGAGTTTAAAGAAGGGGATGTTTTTGCAATAGAGCCATTCGCAACGAACGGAAAGGGGTACGTGAATGATACGGATGATGTAAGGATATTCAGCTTGCATGCACCTGGAAATGTCCGCATGAGGCAGGGAAGGAAGGTGCTTACACATATCCTGGATAATTATGGATTGCTCCCCTTCGCAGAGAGATGGCTTCATAAAGAGTTTAAATCAAAGCTGATTGTTAACGCAACCCTGAGGGAAATGGTGGAAAAAGGAATGCTGAAAACCTATCCTGTGCTTAAAGAGGCAGGGGATGGGCTTGTTGCCCAGTTTGAGCACACTGTTCTTGTGAATAAGGATGGATGCGAGGTTTTAACCAAATAGCCCGCCCTTCTTTTTGTATTCCTTAAAGAGCTCCTCCTCTGTTCTTCTGTTTATTTTTCCCTGCCTGTGGCTCAATAAACCGCCGCCGAAACTTTTAGGTATGTGAAGGATTTCATGAATGATTGTCTTTATCTTTTCTTTTTCGCTCAAAGAGTCGAAATTCTCGCTCAAAAATTCAATTACATAGAATGGAGCTGAAAGGTCTAGGGCAACCTGCCATATCTTCGGGAATGCCCATATTCTTGCGTACGCGCGGGATTTTGCCCCCCGGCTACGGATGCAGATTATCCTAGGCGCGATGAGATGCCTCCACTCCATTGCATCAAGAACATCATCAAGCATCTCCTGAATATCCTTCGCTGGTTCGTATTTAACAGCCATGCATGAGAGTGGAAAAATAGATTTAAATAGGTTTAGTGCGGCAATTGCCGAACTTATGAACGACAAATTTATAAATGTTTTTCAAAGCAACACAAAAAGAAACAAATAGAGGTGAAAATATGGGAAACGACGAACTTAGGAGGTTTGCAGTGATATATAACTATTGGGATGGAACTGTAGAACATCTTAAAAAGATGCAGAAGTTGATTAAGAGGTTTGGGCCGGATAAAGTCGAAAGAGCGCTTCAGAAGAGAGAGAACAAATTCAATAAGGATGGATCGATCGACCCGCTATACGAGAAATGGGAAAGGGATAGGCAGTTTGCATAATTTTTATTTTCTTTTCTAAATTTTTTACGGAGGCAAAAGAAACCTTTTTATTTTATTTCTCCAATAAACTGCTATGCCAAGAAAGTTCATCGTAATTGTCGGCTCAATAATGTCAGGGCTTGGAAAGGGAATGGTTACTTCTAGCATAGCAAAACTTATCCAGAGCAAGGGGTATTCCGTAATCCCGATAAAATTCGATGGATATTTGAATGTTGACTGTGGAACAATGAACCCCTTCAGGCACGGAGAAGTATTTGTTCTTGATGACGGGACAGAGGTGGATTTGGACTTTGGAACGTACGAGCGTTTTCTCAACATTTCCCTATCGGGAAAATGCAGCATAACAGGAGGGAAATTGTTCAGGCTAATAATAGAAAAAGAGAGGAGAGGCGATTATCTGGGAAGGGATGTGCAGTTCGTCCCGCACTTAACAGATGAGATAAAGAAATGGGTGAAGGATGTTTACGATGAGAGCAAAGCAGATGTTGTTGCGATAGAAGTGGGCGGAACAGTAGGGGATCTGGAGAATGGGTATTTCTTAGAAGCGATGAGGCAGTTAAGCTTAGAGGAGCAGGTGTTTTTCATTCAGCTTACCTATGTCCCGAGCATCTCACCAGGGGAGCAGAAAACAAAACCAACCCAGCACGCCACAAGGCTCCTGCAGAGTTTGGGGATACAGCCGAATATGATAATTGTAAGAGAGGAGGAGAAGCTTAAGAAGGAGGCGAAGGAAAAGATAAGCTTGTACTGCAATGTTCCGATGGAGAATGTGATAGATGACCCTTTTGTAGAAACGCTTTATGAACTTCCGCTGATATTCGAAAAACAGGGGGTTTATGAGATAATCGCAAAGTACTTCGGGCTGAGAAAAGAGGGGGATCTGGAGGGATGGAAAAGGCTTGTGGAGAATATAAAGGGTGCAACAAAAACAACGAGAATTGCAATCGTTGGGAAATACACAGATGTGAAGGATGCGTACCTAAGCGTTAAGGAAGCATTGGTGCATGCGGGCGCATGGCTGAGGATAAAGCCTGAAATAAAGTGGGTGGAATCCACAGGAATAGAAGAGGAGGGTGCGAAGAAGCATCTCTCCGATGTTGATGGAATAATCGTTCCGGGAGGGTTTGGAAAAAGGGGGATAGAAGGAAAAATATCTGCGATAAACTATGCGAGAACAAACAAAATCCCGTATTTGGGGCTTTGCTTAGGAATGCAACTTATGGTTGTGGAGTGGGCAAGGAATGTTCTAGGATGGAAGGATGCAAACTCAACAGAATTCGACAAGGAAACAAAGCATCCGGTAATAGACCTTCTGCCAGAGCAGAAGCAGATCGCAAGGATGGGAGGAACAATGCGTTTAGGAGCGTATGAGATGAGGATAGAAAAGGGAACAAGGGCATGGGAAGCGTACGGGCAGGAGGTTGTTTATGAAAGGCACAGACACAGGTATGAAGTAAATCCAGAGTTTGTGGAGGAGCTTAGAAAAAGCGGTCTTGTTGTTTCTGGCTGGCACAAGGATATTGTGGAGATGGTTGAATGGCCCGGGAGTTTTGGAATTGCCACCCAGAGCCATCCTGAGTTCAAGAGCAGGCTTGAGGCCCCCGCGCCACTCTTTAAGATATTTTTAAAAGAAGCCGGAAAGTTATAACTCTCTTTGATTTACGAATCTTCTATAGGCGCCTTGGTGTTACAGAATAATTTAAAAACAATGCTGCAAAAAATAAATTCAGAGCCGCGGTAGCTCAACCCGGGAGAGCACTCGGCTGAAGACCGAGGTGTTGCTGGTTCAAATCCGGCCCGCGGCATCATATACCAAAAATCTCCTTTATTCCTGTTGATATCATTCCGATTGAAACCGCGAGGAGGAAAAGGCCAAGAATGCGGGAAAGTATTCCAACCACGCGAAGGTTTATCCTTGGGATAAGCGAGGAGAGGGTATAGAAGACAACCCCAACAAGAACAAAGGAGAGAAAAGTGTTTATGCTCACAACAAAGGTGCCGAGCTCATATGTTTTTATTGTTATGAATGAGATTACTGCCGGGCCTGTGAGAAGCGGGGTTGCTATGAGCGAGGTTATAGCCTCAGCACTATCTACTTTGGTATAGGTTGCTACGCTGTTCCTTGCAGTGCTAAGCCCAAGGAGGAAAAGCACAACACCACCGGCAATCCTGAACTCATCAATCCCAACATTGAAAAGGATGAATATATACTGCCCTAAGGCAATTATAGCAACAGCAATAGCAAAAGCTATAAATGTGGCCTGGAGCGCAATCCCTTTTACATTTAACCCTCTCTTGTGTGCCACAACCAGAACTGGTAAGGAGGAGAGTGGGTTTATAAGCGCAAATATCTGTAGCACTAGGGGGAGATTGATCATGCTTTTCCTTTCAAGCATTAAATTTTTAAACATCGCACACAAATCTCTTTTGGTGATGGCATGCCGTATGGGGGATATTCTTATTTAGAGCCTAATTACACACCTGAGGAAGACGATTTTGTTGTTCTGCTTTGGGCAAGCGGAAAGATGAATATAGAAAAGATAGCGGAGGCAATAGCCGCTGAAAGTTCTGTTGGAACATGGACCGCCCTTTCAACAGTGAAGCAGCACATGTTTGAGAGATTGAAGGCGAGGGTTTTTGAGATAAAAAAGGTTGGGGAGCATGCCGGCTACATAAAGATTGCATACCCTTTCAGGCATTTTGACTGGAAGAACCCGCTCCAATTCCAGGCATCTGTTCTCGGGAATATATTCGGATTGAAGGAGCTTGAAGAGCTTTATGTGCTGGATATTTCATTCCCCCTGAAATGGCAGAAGATTTTTAACGGGCCGAAATTCGGAATAGAGGGAATAAGGAAGCTGGTTGGGACTGAAAAAACCAGAAGGCCGCACATAGGAACGATAGTGAAGCCAAAGGTGGGGTTAAGCCCAAAGGAGTTTGCGCATGTTGCTTATGAAGCTTATTCTGGTGGGCTTGATTTGGTGAAGGATGATGAGAACCTCGTTGACCAGAATTTCTGCAAGTGGAGGGAAAGGTTTGACGAGATGATGAAGGTTGTGGAAAAGGTGGAGAGGGAAAGCGGAAGGAAAGTGCTGTACGCAACGAACATAACGGACAAGGTTTCAAGAATGGTTGAGCGGGTGGATTATCTAAAGGAGCATGGATGGAGGCTCGCGATGCTGGATGTTTACATCCTAGGCCTTTCTGCGCTCATGGAGATAAAGCAGGAACTTGATAGGGCGGGGATTGCAATCCATGCACACAGAGCAGGGTATGCTGCTCACGAGAGGGGAAATTTTGGGGTCAGCTTCTATGTTTATGAAAAATTCTACAGGTTAATAGGAGTGGACCAGCTACATGTAGGGACCGGTGTGGGGAAAATGGAGGGAGGAATACTACATGTAAGAAGAATGCGGGATATTATAGCTGAAAGAAAGGGTGAGGGAAAGGAGTACTTGGGTTCTCTTGAGTTTGAGTGGGCAAGGCATATTAAACCGGTCATGCCGGTTGCTAGCGGAGGGCTTGACCCTACAAGAGTTCCTGCGCTTATTGAGCTTTTTGGAAGGGATGTTACGATACAGGCTGGTGGAGGGGTGCATGGCCATCCGAAAGGAACGTATTATGGAGCAATGGCAATGAGACAGGCTGTTGAGGCTGTTATGAACAAAAAATCCCTCGCAGAGTATGCGAAAAATCATAATGAACTGAGAGAGGCGCTGAAAACCTGGGGAGAGTATAAAAGCAATGTAAAAGAGGTTTTGAATTATGATGTAAGGGTGCTTGAAAATGTATCATCAAAGGGGCTGAGCCACATGAAAAAATTGTGGGAGCTCTAGAGCCCGAGTTCTTTCAAGACCTTTTCCTTTATTTTCTCGTTTATAAGAATTCCATCAAGAATTCCGTATCCGTAGTTCGCGCATCCGAATGAAGAAAAATAATCCCCTTTTTTGTAGTAGTGCTCCGCATCCTTAAAGTAGTTTTTTGCCCACTCAAAAGCTTCAGGGTATTTTTTGTCTAGACCAGAATGGATAAAATAGTCTAGGAGTTTTGAAAGCATCCTGATGTCTTTCGCTGCCCTTTCTTTTTCAGATTGCATGCGAGCCCGAGGGGATTTTCAAGCCTTTTCCGCTGAAGCGCTTTTGGCAAGCGAAAGGGCTATTCGAACCCCCAACCTCTCGGTCGCTCCTGCTTTCAGGAGAGTGCATCCGAAGCCGAGCGCTCTGTCCAGGTTGAGCTACGGGCCCTGAGAAAATTAAGGGATAGAGGAGTTTAAAATATTAGCGTGTTGAGAAAATTATAGGGTCTTCTTTTTTCGAAAGAGTTTTTCCATTATAAAATTTTTCGAGAAGATCAGAAATGGATGTTTGAGTGAACTCGCTTGGGGTATCGGTAGTAAAAAAGGATAGTGAATAGAATCTATCTATACCTTCTAAAACGGTGAAGATATGCTCCCATCTTCTCTCTTCTTCATTCGGTTGTTTGATGAACATAAGGTCTTTGTTGAGAAGAACACCGCGTAAAACAAGGCTTCGGCCTTTCTCTTCATCTCCGCAAACATCGCAAACAAAGTACGAACCCTTTTTTTGAACAAACGGGTTGATCGAGCCGCTCATTCCTTTGCTCTTTAATTCATAACCTTGGAAGGAAGTCGCGTCCACAAAATAAAAATCGCCATATTTATAGGTGAAGGTGTTATGCATGTGAGAGGAAGAGATCTCAAAGAGTAGCATACGCTTTTCTACAAAAACCCCTTTTGCTATAAAATCCTTACACACCTCATCCTCCGGCAAACTTACATACTTCGGGGTTATGCTAACATCTATGCGGGAATTTTTCAGGTTTGATATCTCTTCTTCCGTCGGTATGCTCTCGCTGAATTTTTCTGTCATTGCGAACTGCTTTCCATCAAAATTAACGAGTATGTATCTGTAGTACTTCCCGATTTCATGGCCGGATTTTTCAAGGTCTTTTTTCTTCCCACCGGTCACGAGGAGGTACCCAACCTCAACATCGTACCGGCCGTTCACATAACAGCCAAGAGGGTAGAATGTTGCATCAATAACATCGTTTATCTTTCCCTTATAGGATTTTTTCGGCTCGATGTATTCTTGCACTGCCTGCATATATATCTTTAAACAGCAACATCTTTTTAAATATTTATATACATAATTCAACACATGAAAAAACTTATGGTCGCTACGCTCGCTCTTTTCTCTCTTCTTTTACCAACCAAACTAAGTCCTTCCGGAAAGAAAGATACAGCAGAGAAAGGGGAGGTAAGGGTGCTTGTGAATGAACAAACCGGTGAAACAGTGAGGGTGAGGATGAGTGACCCATCCTATTGGAACTGGGTAGACCCAAAACTTTCTGAATGGTTGGATTCTTCTGCGGCCGAGATAGAAAAGAGCAAAACAAGGGCAGAGACATTATACTTCCCACCCATTTATAGAGGAAAACCGGATGCAGTAAGAAAAATGGAAATTGTATTCTCCCCTTCTATAATAAAGATTGCAGAAGAGTTGGGGTATAGGGGAGCGTGGTCATGGGGGAATGTTGGCAAAAAGATAATCACCGCATACGAGCAAAGCCCGTATTATGATCAAAACAAGGATGAGGTTATGGATTTTCGCGAAGCAGTGGATGCCTCTTCAGATTGCTTCGCATATGCTGGTTTTTTGTTTACATTGATGAGGAATGTTGGGTTCAAACCAAGTATTTTTGAGATACAGGAGGGATGGTTCAAAGAAAGCGGGGAGGAGGATAGTATTGTTATAACGCAGGGCTCGTGGTTTACAGGGCACGAAATCTTGTATCTAAAACCGAACATCTATGATAATGAATCAGCATATCCGAAAAAAGCCGGTGGGAATGGAACAGGGTTTGTCCCGGCTGGAGAGTATAACCTAGAGGATGTTTGTACGCCACCCAGTCTTTCTGATTCATTCTTAAGAAATTACGGGTGGTTTCCCGCGATCTTTATTTTTACTGCAAAACCATATCCTTGGGAGATAAAGGCGGTTGAGATAACAGATACCTCTCATCCATTAGCATTCCAACTCATAAAGTGTAAAGAAAATCACTCCATGTGGGTAGTGAGGGGAATGGAGGCAGAGTATTATCGCTTTGGGCCTGTTACAATAGTGGACACAACAAGAAGAAAAGAGAAGTGGATAATGGAGTATAACGGGGTTTTGGATACTGTTGATGTGGAGATAACTTTTTCTGAAGATGTTCTTGAGAAGAATTACGCAATCGTATTCTCCCCAGAAGCCAAGGAGATGGTGGATGAGATAATTAAGGGAATGTCATCCGCCCAAAAGTGATGTACCTTATCTCCTTTCCATCAACGATTGCATACACGAGCTGTTTTCTGATTTTTATAGAAAAGGAAAGGTCTTCAAAAAGCTCTCTTTCTGTCAGGGTGAAGGGCGATTTTATAACCTTGAGAATGTACGTTGTCCTCTCCTCATTCCTTCTGAACCCCTTTCTGTTTATCCTGAAGAACTCACCCTCCTCGCTAAGCCTTAGGACATACCCCCTTTCCCTCAGATCCTCATAAACAGCATACCTCTCCTCATTCCCAACTATGAGTTCTTCAAAAGTCTTTTTTATTTTTATTATCCCTTTTTTCAAAAGATAGGCTGCTTCTATCTCATGCAGAACAGCCTTTCCATCCTCTTCTCTCCCAACCCCTAATTGTATGGATTTTTCTGCATCCTTTCCTTTTAGTACTATCATGTTTTCTTCCCAGTGTGCTCATTTATGATAGAATACATAGTATTGATATCTTTCATCTCAAAGTTTTTTATGACTATCTCAGGCCCAGATTTGCCCGGCGTGTCTATCTCGAGGCTTCCCAAACCCAGAACCATATCGGATACGCTCTGGATTATTTTTGTGTTGTCTATTCTAGAGAATGGAACAGTTGTTTTGTTCCGGACCAATAAGCCTGTATAGAAAACAACCCCATGATCATCAACCTCAATCCTTATCATGCGCGTGTAAAAATAGGCAAAGGCAAAGGATGCAAAAGCCATGAGGATGGCAAAGAGATAAAGGAATAAAGGAAGGTCGAAAATGGTGGAAAGGCCGAGAAGGAGAATGAATACAACAAGCCAAGCAAAAAACAATAATATAAAGTACTTCTTTGGAGAGGTATAAAAAACTGCTTTTTCCATGGTAAACTAATAGAACAAAGGGTTTAAATGGGTATCTTAAATGTTATAGTTTTTGGCTAAAAGAGATAGGTTTATAAAGACTTATTTACTCTATATTATCATGAAGGAACATCTATATACACTATTGGATGAATACTACTTCGATGTGCTCAGGACAGTTATTGAAGCTTTTGAAAGGTTTGGGTATACCCCAATTATAGTGGGCGGAGTCGCGGTTCAGATGCATATTATCGCTCTTGTTGGGGTTGAGAGCGGTAGGTTTTTGAGAAAAACAGACGATTATGATTTAGTCGTTCTTGGCGCAGAAAAGAAAATAATAGAAGGGATTATAAGCAAGCTCAACGGCGAGTATTTTAAAACCAGCAATGCGGTTTTTTTGATCAGTGTTATAAGGCACGGTGCAAAAAGGCCTATTCTAAGAGTAGAGTATTTAAATGGTGAGAACGAGATTAAAAATGCTGAGATTTACCTAAATATATTAACAGAATCTAATGATTTGGAGCATATTTCTCCAGAAAGAGCAAGGTTAATGTACAACGATGCTGTCGAGATAGCGATAAAGCATTCCCGCACGCTCTCTGAATTAAAGGCAAGGGTTTTAAGAATCGAGGATTTGATCGCGGCAAAGCTCGCGAAAGGGAGGGATAAAGATTATAATGATGTGGACAATCTTGTTAAGATAGCAAAGGAAAAGGGTGTTGAGATTGACTGGGGCAGGATAAAAGAAAACCTTAGAAGCATAAAAGATGCGCGTGTGAGGGATAAAGCGATAAATGCGATGAGAAGCTTTGAAATAAGACCTGCTTTGGTGGGTGGATAACAGCCACCAATAAAAACTTTTGTTTTCATTTTATTTTATGAAAGTAACCCCTTGGGAGGTAAGCGGCGAGATAGACTATGAGAGGTTGATAAAGGAATTCGGAACCTCTCCGCTAACCCCTGAACTGAAGGAAGAAATAACGAAAATTGCCGGCGACCATGTGATGCTCAGAAGGGGGTATTTTTACTCCCACAGAGACCTGGATGTAGCCTTAAGGCATTATAAAGAAGGAAAGGGGTTCTTTTTGTACACCGGGAGAGGACCTTCTGGGCCAATGCATCTTGGGCATCTTATCCCTATGATATTCACGAAATGGCTTCAGGAAAAGTTCCGCGTGAATGTGTACATAGAGGTCACGGATGATGAAAAATTCCTTTACAAAAAGGATGCAGAATGGGGGGAAATTCAAAAATATACAATAGACAACATCCTTGACATCGCAGCTGTTGGGTTTGACCCAGAAAAAACATTCATATTCCGGGACTCTGAGTACATAGCGAATGCCTATCCACTCATACTGAAAATAGCAAAGAAGATAAATTTCAGTACTGCGAAGGCAGTTTTCGGTTTTACGAACGAAACGAACATAGGGATGATCTTCTACCCAGCGTACCAGGTATTACCGACGATGTTTGAGAAGAAAATATGCCTGATACCCGCTGCGATAGATCAGGACCCATACTGGAGGATACAAAGGGATATCGCTGAGAGCCTGGGTTATTACAAAACAGCCGCAATCCACTCAAAATTTTTCCCACCTCTCCAGGGAATTGAGGGGAAGATGAGCTCGAGCCAAAAGGAGAGCGCAATATGGTTGAGCGATGATGAAAAAACCGTAAGAAGCAAGATAATGAAATATGCGTTCAGCGGAGGCCAGCCAACCATAGAGGAGCACAGGAAGAAAGGGGGAAATCCGGATGTGGATGTCTCTTTCCAATGGCTTAAGATATTTTTCGAGCCGGATGATGGAAGGCTGAGAAAAATAGAGGAGGAGTACAGGAGTGGAAAGATGCTGACCGGTGAGCTCAAGGAGATACTGGTTGAGAAGGTTTGCAGATTCCTAGAAGAGCACAGGGAAAGGAGGGAAAAGGCAAGGGAAGAGATAAAGGAGTTTATGTACGAAGGAAAGTTAGCGAGCGAGATGTGGGGTAAAAGGTTTGAGTAGATGTTTGTAGTAAAGTATTCTGAGTTGGGGATAAAAAGCAAAACCACAAGGGTGAGGATGGAGAATACCCTTCTCTCAAACATAAAAAATGCATACGGAGGAAAGGTGAAGGTTGGGAAAGAGGATGGAAGGATAGTCGTTCACTCTGAGGATGGAGGGGTGCTCGAAAGAATTTTCGGGGTTTCAAGTTATTGCCGGGCCTTTGCGTGCGAAAAGGATGTGGAAAAAATCGCTGATAGAATTTCTGATACATTTGAAAAAAGCAGAACCTATAAGATAGAGGTGAAGAGAGCTGACAAAACTTTTCCTGGGACTTCAATCGAGATAGCAAAGGGAATAGCCAGGAGGCTCGAAGAGAAGGGGATGAAGCTTGGGGTAAAATTATATGATGAAGGGATTGTTGTGGAGATAAGGAGCAGCGGGGCGTACATTTTGTCAGATGAAAAAAAAGGTCCGGGCGGAATGCCGTACGGAACCGGGGGAAACGCCATAGCGCTTTTTTCCGGAGGGATTGATTCACCGGTCGCCGCTTGGATGGTGGCGAAGAGGGGTGTGAGAATAGACTTTCTTTTCTACTCCTTTCATGAGAGCATAAAGGAGGATGTGATAAAGGTTTTCAGAAAACTCAATGAAGAGTGGTTTCTTGGTGCGAGGCTTTTTGTGATTGATGGAAAGGAAATAAACAAACAGATTGCCGAGTGCGAGGAAAGGTACAGGCAGGTTGTTTTCAAAAGAGTGCTTTACAGAATCGCAAACTCATTCAAAGAATACGATGGTATAATAACCGGTGAAAGCATAGGCCAGGTTTCCTCCCAAACCCTGAAAAACCTGGCTGTTATAGACAACGCGAGCGAAAAAATAGTCCTCAGGCCTTTGATAGGGTTCGATAAGCAGGAGATAGTTGAGATGGCAAAAAGAATAGGTACATACGAGCTTTCTGCCGGAATACCCGAGTTCTGCGCATTCACAAAAAAGAAGCCGGCAACAGCCGCAAATCTCCAGGATGTGGAGAGGGAGGAGAAAAAAATAGATTGGAAGGTTGCTGAGGAAGCGGTAAGGCGCATGGAGGTTTTTTCCTAAATTTTCTCAAGAAAAACAACGCTTTCCCTTGTTTTTATTCTTGCTGGTCTTACATCCGCTACCCTCTCAAGCCCGACTATTATTTCGGTTTCGAAACCTATCCTTTCAGCTATTCTGCAAAGGATCTCATCAACAGGGATGTGGGTCTCGTGGATTACCGCGTTGCCAACAACATAGGCGACCTTTCCTCCTTCCCTAAGCGCCCGGTAGAAATTCTCAAAAACCATTTTGCTGTCCTTAAAGTAGGCGGGCACTATTGGAAGGGAGGAGTACTCCTCAACCTCTGGCAAAATTTCCTTTGGCTTTGTATCCTTTTTTATGAATGACCGGAAGCTTTTTTCCCTAACAAGGGAGGGTATGTTTTTGTCCATTGCGAGGAGAGAAAGCTCAAGCCCATAAACCTTTGTGTAATCTACGTTGTTCAAATACGGCGGTGAGGTTACTATCCCATCAAACCCATCCTCAAATTCCATAAACCTCGCATCCCCTTCTTCAACAAAGACCTCGCCTGGCTTTGTTTCCCTTGCCTCCCGCAGCATTCTCTTCACCTTCCTCCTGAACGCCTCCTTCACCGGCATGGCCCTTTTTTCTTTTGAAAATTTCAGAACCCCTCCGTCCTTTATGAAAAGCCCGCACTGCGGGATGATGGAGAGAAGGGCTAAGAGGAAAAGGTTCTTTATCTTCTCGTTTTCTATGGTCTCGATTTTCTCGCGGATAAAAACGATGTCGTTGTAGTTCCGCGGAGGGAAGAATTTTTTTGGGGAAAAAAGCTCAAACTCCCATTCGTAAGAAGGGGTGGCGCGGTTCTCAAAAAAATCGCGCAAAGCCCCCAAACCCTCCTCCACATCATTTTCGGTGTAATGCTCTGTTTTTACCCTGCTGACGAAGACAGCGAGCGGCGAAACATCCATTCCATAGGCAGGGATGGATTTTTCCTTTGAAGCAAGAAGGGTTGTTCCAATCCCGCAGAAAGGGTCGAGAATGTTTTTCGGTTTCCATTTTTCAATGAAATGGAAAACAAGCTCTGGACTGAAAGCCTCTTTATAGTAAAACCAGTTGTAGATGGGTCTGGATTTGCTTGGCTCGAATGTGAAATACCGGCCGAGTTGGAAGTTGTAGGAGAGCTTCATGTTTTCACAACGCTTGTTTTTCCAGCCGGAAGAATTTGCAGGAGCTCATCCGGATGAGTGTTGAGCATTCTCGCGAGTTTTTTTGCAATCTCTCCCTTCTCCTCCTTTCCCGGAACTATTGTGATTTCATTTTTTAGTTTTGTTTTTGAAAAGGCCGGGATGGCTGCAACCCTTCCCTTTTCATCCAAGCCGACCCTAAGCTTAAGCGGTGTTCGCTTATACCATTCCTTTTCTCCCCTTACCACTATCCCACCCTTTGCGACATACTCGCCCGTTGAGGCCTTTGCGAGCTGCTCGGGTTTTGCTGAGTAGACATCAACATAGGAGAAGCCAGAGGACCATGCCTTTGAGAAGCATGCTGCGAACTGTGCCACCTCAAGTTTTTCCTGCTCGCTGGCCTCCTTCCCATTCTTCAAGACAACAACGCTTCCTCCCTGAATGTCTGCATGGAAGAAAAGGTCGTTTTGTTCTATGTACTTTGAGTATAGGATATCGTTTTGTTGCGCATCCCTTCCACCTATTGCGAGCTTCCCATCGGATGTGAAAAACCAGTGGAATTTTTCATACCACTCCTTCTCCCTGAGCAGCCTAACCCGCGGCTTCTCCTTTTCTTTTTTCTTTTTCGCTTCCTCAATTTTTTTCTCGAGTTCTTTCAAAGCCTCTCTTGCCGCCTGGGCTTTTTTTCTGTATCTCTTGGCTAACTCATAGTAATACCCTGCGTTCTCATGCACGCTTTTTCTGTACCAAAGCGTAATTTTCATGAGAGTAATAGGGATAGCAGATTTATAAAGATTTATAAATTTTTTGGGAGAAAGGATGGCGTGATAGTATGGGAGTAATCAAAAGGATCGGCTTAACCCTCAAAAGCGGGTTTGGGATGACTGTTGAAAAGTTTAGTGAGCTCTTTATTGGGTTTGGGAAGGTGTATGCTGCAACCATCCTCTTTTTGCTTGCTGGGTGGACCGCCGCAATCATAGCTGGTTATGTGCCTTCGTTGGTGTCAGGAGTTCTCGCGCTACTGGGGATTCTGCTGCTAATTCTAGTTATAATAATCGCGGGTGGAATCGCGATGAGTTCAAACACGCTTGTGGACAATGTCGCAAACAACAAAAAATTCAAGCTGATTGAAACGATAAAAAATGACTGGGTGAGAAACTCAGTATATCTTGTTGCGATGGGATTGCTAGGCATTATAGTGAGCATACCGATAATCATCGGGCAGTTCGTTGAGGGCATTGCTGGACTGTTCTTTTTTGCGATTGGCTTACTGGTATACCTTGTGTGGATTTTCATCACACAGTTCGCATACTGGGAGTATGTTATTGGCAGAAAAGGGATAATAGAGAGCATAAAGAGTTCCTACTCGGCTGTGATGAATAACCTCGCTTTTGTCTTTGGGCTGGATATAATTGTAGGAATTCTGATGATGATAGTGATGGTGATTTTCTACATAATAATAGTGATAGTAATGACGCTTATGCTCATTGTGGTGTTTATGGGCGGAGCGACTACCCCACCAGGAGCAAAACCCAGCGATTTGCTTTTGCTGCTTGAACCCGGGATAATCGCCACTGTTATTGTGTTTGCGGTGCTTGCACTAATGATGAGTGTGGTCATGGAAATCCTCTTCAAGCCGATCTACTACTACACATGGAAGGAGGCAACGAGGAAAAAATAGCAGCTAAAGCCTTCCTTCCACATATTTTTTTGCATTCTCAAAAATGCTTAGACCATTTGGTTTGAGAAGGCCCTCAAGCCTAGTCCAGCGTGGATGGTTTGTGAAATGGGTGTAGGCTTCTGGATGGGGCATGAGGCCAAAAACCTGGCCGCTCTCATCGCATATCCCAGCAATGTTCATGATTGAACCGTTTGGGTTGTAGGGATAGCCGGCGAGGTTTCCTTTTTCATCAACATACTGCATGGCATAAAGGTTTTTTTCTGCTATGTAACCAAGTGTTTTTTCATCGGTTATGAATTTTCCTTCCCCATGCCTCACAGGAAGGTAGAGAGAATCAATCCCTTTTGTGAAAACACAGGGAGAAAGCGGGTTAATTTTTAGATAAACCCATCTATCCTCAAACCTTCCGCTATCGTTGTATGTTAGGGTTGCTTTCTGATGGCCTGAGAGGTCAGGAAGAAGCCCCATCTTCACAAGAACCTGAAATCCATTGCAAACCCCTAGGATAAGCTTCCTCTGGCTTATGAACGTCATAAGCTCGTTCCACATTTCATCGGAGAAAATCCCCGCAAGCACCTTCCCGCTTCCGAGTTCATCCCCAAAGCTAAACCCTCCTGGGAATATGAGGAGGTTGTAATCGTGGAGGATTTTTTTATTCTTAATAAGGGTGTTCACATGAATTATGTTCACAACACCCCCGACTGTTTTTACGGCATGTGCCATCTCGTACTCAGTGTTTATCCCCTCGCCCGAAAGTATGAGTGCTTTGAGCATCATGGAAAACTCCTCCAAGCCCTTGCGAGCTCCAAAACATCTTCGTTTAGAACCTGCCTTCCCCATGCCCTCACAACAAACCTCCTATCCCCTCTTACCCTACCGATGAGTGCATACGGAACGCCTTCCAAAATTTTTTCTACATCAGGTTTATCCTCAGGATGGATGGAGAAAACAATCCTTCCAGCACTCTCACTGAAAAGAATGGATTCCAGCTTGTCCGTCTCCCTCTCAGCCCTACTCACATCCACATCAATGCCGATGTTCCCGCTGAGCGAGGACTCTGCGAGCGCAATGGCCAAGCCACCATCGCTGACATCGTGCATGCTCCTCACAAACTCCCGGACAGCGAGCGTGTGGACGGCCGAGTAAACTTTTTTGTTCAGCGAAAAATCAACCTTTGGGTTCTTGTTTCCTACCAGCCCAAACATTTTGTACAGCTCACTCCCTCCAAGCTCATCCTTTGTTATACCGGCGACATATATAAGATCACCGGGCTCTTTGAAATCAGAGGTAACCGCTTTAGAGCAATCACTCATTATCCCTATTGCAGTTATAAGGATGGTTGGGTGGATGGAATGCCTCACTCCTTTTTTGTCCACAAAGTCATTCTTCATGCTATCCTTTCCTGAGATGAAAGGAACGCCGAAGGCCCTCGCAGCATCGTAAAGCGCCTTGTTTGCCCTCACAAGATCGCCGAGCTTTTCCTCATCCTCCAATGGGTTTGGCCAGCAGAAATTATCCAGAGCGGCAAGGGGGTAGGAGCCGACAGAAACAACATTTCTCATCGCCTCATCAAAAGCCATCGCAGCCATATCGTAGGCATCGTGGATGTATTTTGGGCATATCCCATGGCCAATGACAACCGCATCTTTCTTGTGAAGGAGAGGTCTGAAAACCGCGGCATCAGAAGGGCCATCAAACCCTACGAGTGGCTTTATTACACTCCCTCCCTGAACCTCATGGTCGTACTGCCTTATTACATACTCCTTGCTCGCTATGTTCGGCATTCTCAGCAGATCCAAAAGAACACGCGAATAATCATCTATGTATATTTGCTTTTCTTCAAAATTTTTTCTTCTTCCCTTTGCCCTGAGCACCATTCTTGGGGGATTGTGGAGAAAGCTTGTTGAGAGGTAGGCGACAATTTTATCCCGGTATTTGACAACGAATTTCCCGGTGTTCGTAAATTTACCGACAACAGAAACCTCAACATCGTGCTTTTTTGCGAGCTCCTTAAGCTCGCTAACTGCCTCTTCCTTTACAACAAGGGTCATCCTTTCCTGGCTCTCTGAAACAAGAATCTCCCATGGCTGAAGGCCAGGGTATTTCAGAGGAACCTTATCCAGCCATATCTCGCAACCATCTACTCCAAGCTCGCCTATGCTTGAGCTAAGCCCTCCGGCTCCATTATCCGTGATCGCCTCATAAAGTCTTCTGTCCCTTGCTTCCAAAACAAAATCTATTACTTTTTTCTGCATGAAAGCATCACCGAGCTGGACCATCCTCATCGGCGTTTTTTTGCTTATGGCCATGCTAGAGGCGGTTGCCCCGTGCACGCCGTCCTTTCCAACCCTACCGCCAACCATAACGGCAAGGTAGCCGGGCTTTACCTCCTTCCTCTCGCTTTTCCTTTCAACAATCTTCGATGGCATGATTCCGAATGTTCCTGCATAAACGAGCGGCCTGCCGTTGAAGCAGGATTCGAAAACAACAGAACCGTTTACTGTTGGCACGCCAGTCTTGTTCCCTCCATCCCTTATCCCTGCAACAACCCCATCAAAAAGCTCCTCAGGGCTTTTTGCACCGGGATGTGGCCTTTCATTCAGAGGGGCAAAGCAAAGAACATCCAGTCCCGCAAAAGGCTTTGCGCCCAATCCTGTTCCGAGCACATCCCTTTGCACCCCAAGAATCCCTGTGAGAGCGCCTCCGTACGGGTCAAGAGCAGAGGGCGCGTTGTGCGTTTCGACCTTTGCAACTATGTAATGGGAATCATCGAACCATATGACCCCCCCATTATCCTTGAAGACAGAAACGACTATAGGCGAAGAGATGGAGTTCGTTGCACCTACAATGTAGGTTTTGAAGAGGGAGTTTATCACCTCTCTTTTTCCATTCTCATCCTCGTACTCTATTATTGCATTGAATATCTTGTGCTTGCAGTGTTCGCTCCAAGTTTGGGCGATTGCCTCAAGCTCAACATCCGTTATTCCTTTCAACCCCATCTCCTTTCTCTCTGCGGTTATCTCTGGCCTGTTGAAGAATTCAACTATGGCTGAGATTTCCTTATCGCTCAACGCGAGCGCACCGGCCTCGCTAACCTTCTTTATTAGGGCAAAATCCGGTTTAATGAATCTAAGTTTTGGCTTCTCCTTAACTTCAACCCTCGCAAGGAATGGAATAAAACTTTCTTCTAGGGGAAGGAAAATCCTGTATCTCTCAACGAGAGGGTTGTGAAGAAGCTTTGCAATCTCCTTTATCTCCTTCTCACCTATGTTTCCGATTAAAGAGTAGACACGGGAGGAATAAACCTCTATCTCTTTTCCTATACTCTGCCGCGCTGCCTCCTTGGCAACCCTTGCCGGGTTATCGGTCACTCCTGGGAGATAGCCGACCTCCACCCTCCATCCGTAAACCGCAAACGAGGTTTTGTAGGAAAATTCTTCCGAAACAGAATCAGAGAACCTCTGCCCGATTTTTTTCAACTCTTCCTCTGTAAGCTCATCGCCTATGTTGAAAGCCCGCACGAAGATTACCTTCTGGATGTTGAAGCCCTTTGAGTTTAGCTTTTTCTTTATACCCTCAGCATGAGCATCAAAAATTCCGTCCTTTAATTTTATCTCTATGCGAGGCATAGAGCTTATTCTCAGGCAATATTTTAAAAAATGAGCTCCTTTCGCTGGCAGCATCCGCAGAGAAAAACTCAGAACATCACCTTGCGCAGGCGATTGTGAATGCGGCAAAAAGCAGGAAGATAGAGGTTGTCGAGCCAAGGGCATTCAAGACAATACCTGGCTATGGTATAAGTGCAACTGTGGGCAAAACAAGGGTGCTTGTTGGAAACGCTGCATTGATGAAAAGAGAGAAGGTAGAGATAGAGGATAAAGTCGCGACAGCCATGGCTGAATTAGAAGAGAAGGGAGAGACAGTTGTGATTGTTGCAGAGAATAGAAAAATAACCGGCCTTATTGCAATTGCTGATACGATAAAAGAGCATTCTAGAGAGACTATTGAAAAGCTAAATAAGATGGGGTATAAAACCGTATTAATAACAGGGGATAATGAACGAACCGCACTGGCAATAGCAAAGCAAGTTGGCATAAAGCGCGTTATGGCACATGTTTTTCCCGAGGACAAGGCGAATGAGGTAAAGCGCCTACAAAAAGAGGGAAATAAAGTTGCATTTGTAGGAGATGGTATTATTGTTCTTATCAAAAGCGACCTACGCGACATTATAACTGCAATCCAGATTAGTAAGTACACAGTAGAAAAGATTAAGCAGAATCTTTTCTGGGCATTTTTTTACAATGCAGTGGGCATTCCAATAGCGATGGGCATCTTATATCCAATTACTGGATTCCTTCTCAATCCGGTAATTGCAGGCGCTGCGATGGCGTTCAGTTCTGTAAGTGTGGTTTCAAACAGCCTTTTAATGAGAAGTTTCAAACCAAGGAGATAGTTTTCATGAACCTCAACGCATCATCGTACATCGCCATGTTGTTGAATAGGATGTAGCATTCTTTGCAATCCAGAGAAAGCGCCTTTCCTTTTACCATTTCCAGCTCCTTATCAGAAAAAACATAGTTATACATTGTTGGTTTTCCAAACCCATGAAGCCTGAAGTATGCTATGCCATCCTTTCCGAAGTACTGCGGCGCGTTTCTCAGTGGGTCAACACAGGTTATGAGATCGAGCTCCTCGCATATCCTCCTTACCCTCTCTGGCTTTTCCCACCATTTTCCACGCGGTTCCCAGGCTAGAACCAAACCCGCCCTTTCTATTTTTGTAAAAAAATCGCGCATCTTTTTTACATTGCTATCGCTTGGGCCAAAGCTCGCCGGTGTTTGGAAAAGGAGGAGCCTCGCACGAAGGGCCGCACAGATTCCCCTCATCCTCTCAAACTCACCAAAGGCCTCTTTTTCAAACACACCCTTGTGCGTGATTACCTGACTTGCTTTAACTGTGAATTCAAAATTTTTGTTCCCCTCCATCGCTTCCTCTAACCATCTCTTTGCTGTAGAAACCTTTGGTGTCTTGTAGAATGTTGAGTTTACCTCCACAAGAGGGAAGAGGGAGGCATACGCTGAAAGAACGGATCGGAACTTGCTTTTCCAGTCCTCTCCGAACCTTTGCTTTGGCATGAGACGGCTCCATCCGCAGCATCCAACCTTTATAACCGGTGCCATGATGGATATGGCCCATCCATCCTTTTAAACTTTTTTAGACCTTCGCGGGCGCCTTAAGTTTTTTGTTTCCATTTGGAAATAAAAATAATGAATTTTGTTGCTGTTTGGAAACAAATTAATAAAGAAGGCCGAAAAGGTAGAGGGGTATTTCGCCAGGGGAGAGAGAAAGGGACTCCTTTACCACAAAAGAACCCTTAATCCCCTTAACCTGCGATGCACCCTTTGCCCTCCCTCCTATCTCAAAGATATAGCCGTCAAGATAATAATCCGGGGTCCTTTTGCCTGTTTCCCGGATGTACTGCGCGCCGTTAACATGGTGAATAAAGAAATCCTCTCTTAAGGCACCTTTCTCTATGGAAACCCCGAAATATTCGCCGAGAGCATTCCTGAAAGAAAGCGGGAGCATTACCTTGCTCTCCCCTCTTATAGACTTGTGTCCGGTGCCATGCGGATGGATGAGGGTTATCACCCCGCTTACTGAGAGAAGGCGCATGAGCTCTATCGTGAACTTCACGGACCTACCGATAGAATTGGCAAGAGAATTATAGCTGCTTTCACCTGGTTTTGAGGAGGAGATGAACCTCAGGAGTTTGAATGCGCTATCTATGTACCCGCTATCTATGCTTTTCAGGGAAAGGAGGTCGTGGTAGACAACCCTTTCGAGGATTCCGGGGTAAACCTCTTTTCCCTCAAACAATGCGGCGGGCAAACCATAGAAATTAACGAAGTCTTGGTAATAATGTATGAATGGGGCTATTTCCTTTGTGATCCCGAAAGGCTCTTCTATAATCTCATTCAAAGTGCGCTTTTTTAACATGGTTTTTGTTTTGAAATAAATGTATTCTCGAAAAGAAAAAGGCTTAAGCTCATTGATATGCATCCTTCTTGCAAGGTCAGAAGACCTTACCCCGATCTCCATCGCAGAAGAGCCGGTTAGGATGATCTTTGCCCTGCTTTCATCGTAAAAAAGCTTTATGTCCCTTGGCCATTCCTGTATCACATGGATTTCATCTATCCCAAAGGTAGTAAATCCCTGCCTATAAGCGTAAACAAGGGTTTCATAAAGGTCATATCCCTGCTTTAGGAGAAACTCGGCATTTATGTATATGCTCTTCTTAGATCTTTTTAGAAGGCTTATGAGGAGGGAGGATTTGCCAACCCCTCTAAGTCCCTTTATACCCGAGATGAGCTTTTCTTCCATTATGATTTTTGCTAGCTCTTCAGAAGCAGGCCTAAGAACATCAACTGCCTTTTCCTTTATTACCTGCTCGGAGTAGGAAAGGAGTCGGGTAAAATCGCTTTCATCCATAAGAAAATTATCACCCATTGTCTTTATAAAGATTTTGTTTCCATTTGGAAATAAAAATAATGAATTTTGTTGCCGTTTGGAAACAAACAATGGGCCCGCCCGGGATCGAACCGGGGATCTTTACCGTTCCAAAACCTCTTCTTTTTCTTCGCTTTCTGCAGAAAAGGCCTTGTCAGGGTAACGTCTTACCACTCGACTACGGGCCCTTATAGGGTATTTACGCACAAAAAGTTTTTAATCATGCCTTTAGAAGAGGGGCTTTGTTCTCAAAAACAGGATAGGAGATTCCGAGATGGCTGAGTTCTTTTGCAACCATTTCAAAATGCCTTGGGCTGTTTGCGTAAAGGGCTGCAAGGTATTTTTCACCGGTTTTCTCCTCTCCGGATTTGAAACGCTCAAGAGCAATCCTTGCGATCTCTTCATACTTCCCTGCTTTCTTCAAATCGTAGAGCATTCTTGCTTCCCCATCAGCAGTTTCATTCTTTACCGGGATATCTGAATAATTTATAGGAAGGTTTGATTGGTTTGATTGAGCTTTTTTGTACTCTTTTATTTTCTTTTCTAATTTTCTTCTTGCAAAAGTCAGTTCCTCTTCCCGGTAGGATGGGATGTTCATAAAAGGATTACGCACCGGGAATATTTAAAGGTATCTGAAAGCCTTAAAAAATGTTTTAGAATAAATAAGAATGTGAAAAGAACCCTTAGGGGAAGAAAGCCAAGCTTTGCAGAGCCGCATCCAAAGTGCCCACTCCTCTACGGACTTATGGAAGAAGGGCTCAGGCTGAGTGAGACAGAGGGATGGAGAAAATGCCTTAAGAGAATGGCGTCAAGGATAATAAAACCAGAAGGAGGGAAAAGGGAAAAAAGAGCGCTTATCTACCATATCATTATGAATGACCCTGAAGCCATAAGATACTGGATAGAATCCGGTGGGTATATGGGATGGGCGTTTGTTCCTGAGCTTAGATTAAAAATTAAGAATCTTAAATGGTTAAGGGAGATGGTAAGGGGATGGAGCATCCCAACAACAATAAGGCATGAGCTTTTCAGGGGTGTTGAGGATGGCGAAGAATTGAGAGCGATAGACAGGATTGGAATAAAGGTTGGGAGAATTTTGAGAAAGCAGGGGTATATAACGAAGGAGCAAATAATTAAAATTTGCGTGGACATAGGTATAAGCGAAAGAAACGCGAAAAAAAACTATTCGCTCTATAGGAATAGGCTGATAAAAGAGAACTATATTGTGAGGGGCCAGGTTGTTGAGCCAAAGGCGAACAAAAGAAAGAGGGAAACTTTTCTTAAAGAATTGGAGGGGTTAAAAAAAGATGGGATGAGGAGTATAACGATGACAGAGCTGAAAATTCTCATGGCAAAAGCCGGTTATTCAGAGGAAACAATAAGGGCAAGAAAGGAGAAGTTTTTAGAAGAGGCAAACGAAATTCTTTCTAACTAGGCCTCTCGATGAATGGTTTTGCAAAGAAATAGTGTTTTTCCTTTCCCTCCAATTCGCTCATTATCCTCTCAACAAAAGAACCTATCGGATCTAGCCATGTCGGTACCCTTTTCTTAACCTCTGCAAAATCCTCGAATGGTTTTTTCGCCCTTTCCTCAAGAAGGATCTCCATGTTTTTCTTCCCTATTCCTGGGATGAGATCAAGCTGGTGAACCCTTACGGAAATAGGGCCGGCTGTGTTTATGAATTTTATAAAATCCTTTTCCCTCGCCATTATTATCTGCCGGAGTACATTGGGCAGGGCATCCTTTGCTGCGGCTGTAAGCTCATTGAATGAAAGCCTTTTCTTTATCTTTTCCACTACGTCCCTAGAATCCTTTCCTACATAAACCCTTGACCCAATCGCAGGGTTTGAGTTTGGCTTCACCGTAGCCTCAAGGAGAGTGAAAAAGTTTTCGCCTACAAGCTGAACCTTTGGCTCTCGTGAATAGGAGCCGGATGCACCGCACGGAAGATAATCCAATACATATGCGTACTCTTCCATCAAACAACCTCCTTCACAAGAGAGATGATCTTTTCCTTTATACCATCCTCAAGCTTTATTTTATACGGAATAAGAATGGCGTCCAATGTTTCAGCATACCTTGGGAGAACATCGATTATTTTCGTTGCAATATCATCTGTTATGCTTGGGTCCACGGCCATTATTTTTTTCTTTAGCGAAAGTGCCTCGCTCTTTTTAAGCTTGTATTTTGAAGCGTGGTCGTATGCAATCTGCATGTTGAAATCCATACTCTCCCTTTCCCGGTCGGATATTGCCTCATAAACGCTGGCAACGGGATATGCTTCATTCGATTTTATCTTCATAAGATCACCTTGCTTTTTCTATATGCAAAGGAAGGACTATAAACTGCTTTTTCTTTCCTCCATCGAGAATTTCAACCTTGTAAGCATTCTTACTTTTCCCAACCACGACACCGGTCCTTCCCTTATACCTATGGTGCGGGATACCGCTCCTGTAGTAAGGTTTTGGGTCTAGAACAACCCTATCCCCTACATTAAATGTTTTGTTGAAATCTCCGGTAGTAAACCTTCTCTCTTTCTTAAGCTTTTTTGTACCTTTGCTTAAAGCCCCTCGTGGCCTTTTCATACTGATCCCTATGTATTCATTTATAAACCTTGTCTTTTTAAATAAGCATGAAAAAGTTTAAAAGGTGATGCCATGGCCAAGGGATATGTTATAACAAACATGGTTGCGGCAGGCAACCTTGGCATTTCGCTCGATTTGTACAAACTTTCATTAACGATGCCTTCTGTAGAATATGAGCCGGAGCAGTTTCCGGGCGCGATATTAAAATTTGACAAACCAAAAGCCACGCTGCTCGTTTTCAAGAACGGAAAGGTTGTTTGCGTGGGGTGCAGAAGCGAAGAGGAAATAGAAACAACGCTTAAAAAGGCCCTTAAGATTCTTCTTCCAAAAGCAAAGATGATAATGAAAAAGCTTAATATTCCGGAATATGAAGTTACGAATATTGTTGCTGCGGCCAATCTGAACATAAACCTAGATCTTTTTGGGATTGCGTATAGAGAGAGGGATGTAGAATATGAGCCGGAGCAGTTTCCGGGCGCCATACTTAAATTCAAAAAACCAAAGGTCTCTCTTCTCCTTTTCAAAAACGGCAAGGTGATAATTGCAGGTGCAAGGAAAGAGTCCGAGATAAGAACATCATTGAACCTCGCAAAGGAGATGCTGAAGAAATATGCCAAAAAGTGAAGGCATAAAGAGAATGGTGTTGAAAAAACTTTCAGAAGTAAACGACCCAGAGCTTGGTTTGGACATTGTAAGCTTAGGGTTGGTGTACGGTGTTGAGGTTGATGAAAAAAATAAAAAGGTGGATGTGAAGATAACTTTTACAACCCCCGCCTGCCCTCTGCTCGGCTTTATCCTGGATAATGTTAAGAGAAAACTTGAGGAAATAGAGGGATGGGATTTTTATGTTGATGTTGTTTGGGAGCCACCATGGAGCCCTGAGAGAATGAGCAAAGAGGCGAGGAAAAAATTGGGGCTTTGAACCTACTCAACCGAGATGTCATACTCTCTGAGAAGCTGCGCCTCCTCTTTTTTTGCAAGCGCTCTTCCAGTGCACAAGAACCCTTCTAAATAGAATATTCCTGAAAGCAGAGCGCCTGCAAGAGCAACAGCAGGATTGAAGCCCGTGGCCATGAAAAAAAGGCCTGAGGCAATGAGCAAACCACTTCCGATCACATAGAGCTTCTCTCCTTCCTTTTTCTCAAACTCGGCTGTTTTTTCTGCATCTTTCGCATGCTTCTCCAAATCTGCTTTTATCAACGCTCTGACCATATCAACCTGAGTTTTTAGGGTGCCTTTCAGCATGCTGTTCGGAAGGATTCCATCGTATCTCTCCACAACATCCTTCATATAAGCGATCGCAGTTTCAATTTTTCTTCTTGTTTCAGGAGTAAAACGGCTATAATGATTCAGCTCTCCCAGATCGCGCGCAGAATGTATTTTTTGAGTGACCATGCTGTTATTTTGGTGGAAAACATTTAAATACATTTATGAAAACAAATTTTTATGAACTGGCCAGCGCATGTTTTTCTCGGCCTGATTGCTGGAGGGATTGCTGCTTATTTTTTAAATATCGATTATTTTTTGGTTGTTTTTTCTGTGCTCGGCGCTCTCGCGCCGGATATAGACCATGATTCGAGCAGGATAAGGAAAATAATCGATTGGAGCTTTCCGATACTTGCATTGGCGATGGTTTATTCTTATTTCAAAACAATAAACGAGATGCTTCTCATCTACGCTCTTGCACTAATAGGTGTCTATCATATAATAATCACCTATCTCAAGCCGAAGCACAGGGGGATTACGCACACATTTATTTTTGCTTTTATAATTTCAGCCGTAGTTTATTTTTTGTTTTCCTTTAATGCTGCGATTTTGTTTTTTATTGGGTATGCATCGCACCTGCTCGCAGACATGCAAATAAAAATTTTATGAATTATTATGCAGGAACCGGAACTAATCTAAGAGCGATGTTATATTTGCACGTGTATCTGTTTCCTGCATTCTTCTATCTTTTTCCTGTATTCAGAAACAAAAAATTTGTTTGGTATTTTTTCCAGAATTCTTTCAGCAGCACCAAGATAGGCCAGGGCGCGTGTTTTATCCTTGTATGCCTCAGCAACAAGAACCCCAACGGTTGTCTCGTTTAAGATTCCTTTTCTTATCGAGGGAGGGGGCACACGCATGGCATAATAATGCATATATCTTGTTTGGGGGATCATTTTTTCACCTGGTCGCGTACTTAAAAGATTGTTTGGGAAGATTTTTAAATGCTTCCATGGCTAAGACATTCCACAAAACAAAAAGGAGTTGAAAAAAATGGAAGGTACAGTAAAATTCTTCAACGCGAAGAAGAGGTTCGGTTTTATAACCGGGGAGGATGGAAAAGACTACTTTGTCCACCTTAGCGGGATAGAGAAAGGAACTTTCCTCCACGATGGCGACAAGGTAACCTTCGATGTTGAAGAAGGAGAAAAGGGACCAAAAGCTGTGAATGTGAAAAAATCTGCATAATCTCATTTGCAGAATTTTGGGATTTTATTCTTAATTTTTATTTTGTTTTTCCGCAACCTTTTAAATTTTATTCATGAAATTTTTATATGGCGAAATTAAAAAGAGCCCTTGGATTACTTGAACTAACACTCTGCGGGGTTGGAATAATTTTAGGCGCCGGGATATACGCTCTGATTGGAAAGGCAGCCGGAATGGCCGGGAATGGAATATGGATTTCCTTTTTGATCGCCGCGGTTGTTTCTGGCTTGAGCGGGTTGAGCTATGCCGAGCTCGCATCAATGTTTCCAAAAGCAGGGGCGGAGTATGAGTACACGAAAAATGCTTTTGGAAAATTACCTGCGTTTATGGTTGGATGGATGATAGCAGTAAGCGGGATCGTAGGCGCAGCAACTGTTGCACTTGGTTTTGGCGGGTATTTTGAAGCGATATTCGGAATACCCATACTTACCGTAGCTATTGGCATTGTAATTTTCCTAACGCTCGTGATGCTTTTTGGGGTGAAGGAGTCTGCATTTTTTGCTATGGTCGGGACTTTGTTTGAGGCTTTGGGGCTGGTGATAGTAATAGTTTTTTCAGCCCCGTATATGGGAAGTGTAAATTATTTTGAATTCCCTTCTTGGGATGGGGTTTTTGCCGCAGCCGCTCTTGTTTTCTTTGCGTACATAGGTTTCGAGGAAATGACGAGGATGGCTGAGGAGGTGAAAAGCCCTGAAAGGAACATGCCGCTTGGGCTTATCCTTGCGATAGCAATCACGACATTACTTTATGTTCTTGTTGCCCTTTCAGCCGTGAGCGTTGTTCCTCCTGAAAAGCTCGCGGCATCAAACTCTCCTCTCGCCGATGTCGTTTCAAAAACACTGGGGGGAAATGCTTTTTTCTATTTCTCAATAATCGCGCTTTTCGCTACCGGAAATACTGTTCTTCTTATAATGCTTGCAGCATCAAGGATAATATACGGGATGGCAGAATCCGGTTCGCTCCCAAAAACACTTGCGTATGTCCATCCAAAACGGCAGACCCCATGGCCGGCAACCATTCTCGTTGCTGTATTGGTTTGCGCCTTCTTTTTCATAGGTGGGATAGAGGAGATCGCAAATCTAACAAACTTTACAGTATTCTTGACTTTTATTTTGATAAACGCTGCGTTGATAAAATTGAGGCATGATCGGCCTGATGCAAAAAGGCCTTTCAAGGTTCCTTTGAACATAGGATGGTTCCCGGTTCTTCCTGCGCTTGCAATCCTTTCAACATTTTTCATGATAGCAAATGTAGGATGGAGTGCTATTTTCTATGGAATGATTTTGTTTTTAATTGGCTTTTTTGTTTATCTCCTGCAAACTACCAACCAAGAACATAGGCAAAAATAAGCGGGGCAACGATCGTTGCGTCCGATTCTATCATAAACTTAGGTGTGCTCACATCAAGCTTACCCCAGGTTATTTTTTCATTCGGCACTGCACCGGAATAGGAGCCATAGCTTGTTGTTGAATCGCTTATCTGGCAGAAATAGGACCAGAACGGCACATTCTCCTTCATGTCTTGTATTATGAGTGGGACAACACAAATCGGGAAGTCGCCTGCAATTCCTCCGCCTATCTGGAAGAATCCGATCTTTGATTTTTTTGATTCTTCTTTATACCATTTGATAAGCTCTTTCATGTAATACAAACCGGATTTAACCGTGTTGAGGTTTTTTATTTTTCCTTTCATGTGGGCAGCAACAAACATGTTTCCTGAGGTTGAATCCTCCCACCCCGGCACAAAAAGCGGGAGGTTTTTCTCCGCTGCAGCAACAACCCAGCTATCCTTTGGGTCGATCTCATAGTACTTTTCAAGTTTTCCAGAGCGGATGAGTTCATAGTAGTACTCGTGCGGCAGCATAGATTCTCCTTTCTCATCCTTCTCTTTCCAGACCTCATGCAGATGTTTCTCAATTCTTCGCATCGCCTCATCTTCAGGGATGCATGTATCCGTAACGCGGTTCAAACCTGCCTCATAAAGCTTTTTTTCTTCCTGCGGGGTAAGCTCCTTGTAGTTTGGGATTCTTTTGTAATGGGAATGCGCAACAAGGTTGTACACATCCTCCTCAAGGTTTGCGCCGGTGCAGCTTATCGCATGCACCTTATCTTTTCTTATCATTTCAGCAAGGCTCTTTCCAATCTCCGCTGTGCTCATCGCCCCTGCCATCGCAAGGAACATTTTTCCGCCGGAATCTAGAAGTTTACAGTAGGCCTCTGCGGCATCAGCAACAACAGCCGCGTTGAAGTGCTTAAAATGGGTTTTTATAAAATTTCTTATTGGAGAATTCATTTTTACCACCATAGAAAATATTCGGAAAAAAATTTTAAATGTTTGTATTGCGAAATTAATTTGTGATGAGATGCAGGTTTTCTGATTAATGATGAAAACCTGGAGCTCTGAAAAAATTGTTTCTTTTTCCGATCAAATGCTTTTTCTTTACAAAGAAAAAGGGTTGCCTGGGGCTCTGAATAATTATTTTATTGGAAGTCTTACTTCCAGAATTCCATTCTTGTAGCTTACCTTTGCTTTTTTGTGGTTGACCTCTGCCGGAAGCTTTAATTCTTTGTAGTATTTTCTCTGCGCGGTTTCCACCTTTATTTCAAGAGAATCCTTCTCTCCGCTTATTTTTATATCCTCTTTTTCAACGCCCGGGAGTTCTGCAATAATGATGATTTCGTTGCCTTCACGCATAACATCCACAAGGGGCTCCCTCTCCTCGCTTATCCTTTTCTCCCTAGGCTTTATGTCCCCGAATTCTTTTATCACGGGCTTTCCATCCGGACCTATGTGTATGGAGATACCATAAACCTTCGAGCCAGGGATTTTTCTGCTCTCCCTGAAAAACTCCTCTTCCTGGCGGGACATTTCCTCAAACATCCTTTCCATCTCTTCTCTCAACTGCTCAAACGGAAAGAAGAAATCATCATCAAACCATCTTCTTCTCCTTCTGTCCATGCCAACCACTTATTATATTATTTCACTTTGTGTTTAAAAGTTTTTTGCAGCCTCAGTCCGCGTCTATATTGAGGTTTTGCTGAACAGATAGGTGGATGCTGCGAGCGCAACTAAGAAGGATAGTATAACAACGCTGAAATCCAGAAAAATCCCGAACTGCGTCTGGCCTATGAGAAGCCCTCGCAACCCATCTACTGCATAGGAAACCGGATTCAGCGTGCTTATCGCCTGCAGCCAGGGGGGCATCTTATCTATGGGGAGCATGGCGTTTGAAAGGAAGAAGAGGGGCATTATGACAAGGTTCATTATGAGCTGGAATGTTTCAACCTCCTGTACTAACGAGGCAAAGGATATGCCAACCATCACGAGGAAGCATGAAAATATCGCCATGAGCACAAGGGCCAGGAAAAGATTCGCGGGCTGCGGAACAGCAATCCCGGTTAGCGGAATTCCGAGTGCAAGGATAAGTAATCCCTGGATTATCGCTGTGGTCGCCCCTCCCAGCGTTCTCCCGAGCACAAGGCTTTCCCTCCTCGTAGGCGATGCGAGCATCTCCTTGAGAAACCCGAACTCCCGGTCCCAGATGATGGAAACACCCGCAGCTATGGATGAAAAGAGCACTGTCATGGCGACTATGCCGGGCAGAAGGAATGAGCTGTAGTTGAACCCAGGAATCATCGAGGACAGGCCGCCGCCCAACGCACCAAGGAAAAGCAGGGGCATTACAAGGCTGGTAACCATTCTCGATTTTGAGTTTATGAACCGCTTTACTTCGCGAAGCCAGACCGCATACACCTTTCCTGCTTCAAATGCCATGCGCTCTCCTCCTTGCGAGCATCTCGCTGCCTGCTGGCTTTTCCGAGCGGATGCTTGCGCCTGTGTAATGGATAAAAACATCTTCTAGGCTTGGCATCCTGAGCTCTATGCTTTCCGCCTCTATTTTCGCCGCAATCGCTGCTTTCAGCACCTTTGGAACCATTCTTCCACTGTCCTTTGCTTCAAAAGAAACAACATTCTCCTCAACATGCGGTTTTTTTGAAATCCCGGCCCTCTTTATAACATCTGCAAGTTTTGCAGGCTCCCGCGATGTAACCCGGATTACATTGCCGCCCATCCTTGCCTTCAGCTCCATAGGTGAACCTATGGCCATAATTCTTCCATGGTCCATTATCGCAACCCGGTCGCATAAATAGTCAGCCTCTTCTAAATAATGCGTGGTGAGTATGATCGTGATCCCCTGTTTTTTCAGCTTTTCAATGTATCCCCAGATGTGGCGCCTTGTCTGAGGGTCGAGGCCAAGCGTCGGCTCATCAAGGAAAAGCAAATCCGGCGTGTGCATAAGGCCGCGCGCGATCTCCAACCTTCTCCTCATCCCTCCTGAGAATGTTTTGACCATCTTGTCTTTCCATTCTTCCAGCTCCACAAGCCTCAAAACCTCTTCAATCCTTTCTTTCCTTTTTTTATCATCCATTCCGTAAAGCCTTCCGTGTATGTCAAGGTTGTCGTATGCGCTGAGCCTCGTGTCAACTGTCGGGTCCTGGAAAACAATGCCGATTGAACTCCTGACCTCATCCGGTTGTTCTACTATGTCAAAGCCATTTACCCACGCCCTTCCCCCGCTAGGCGCAAGAAGGGTGGTGAGCATGTATATCGTTGTGCTCTTTCCTGCACCGTTTGGCCCAAGAAGACCGAAAAGCTCGCCCTTCTTCACCCTGAAGCTAACCCGGTCAACGGCAGTAAACCCGTTAAATCTTTTTTCAAGTTTTTCTACAACAACCGCATCCACTGTTTACACCTTCGGATGGAAATATTGAGGTTAAAATTTAAAAGATGTGCAGGGGGAGGGATTTCCGAGCCCTGCCCCCTAAAAACCTTGGGGGGTTGTAGCTAGGGGGGATGAGAAATACAACAGTTCCCCCTGGCTCTTCGAACCCACGTAGACCCTAGGTCACCAGGTCACTCATTATGCAGGTTTTCTTTGATTAAACTTTCTTGGCAAACCGAAGAAAGTTTACCTTGAGCCTGGCGCGTTTGACCGCTCCGCCACCCCTGCTGATAGAATTTATAGGATAAAGGTTTTAAAAATTGATTCAAGATAAGCCGGCTTCTTCAAACTCTTTTTTTAGTTTTGTTAAGGTGGATTGTTCTTCCTTCTTTTTGACGTAAATCCCAAACTCGCCGTTTCTAACTGGTGTGTCTGTGAATTTCAGCCATTCGCCATTGTGGAGCTGGAGGTCCCCACCAACCGACCTTATCTCCCACGTGAGAGAATGTACAGTGCCGTCGTTTGTGATGTAAAAAACGCCTGTTGCTTTACCCTGGTTATTAACGAGCGCGCCGATATAGGTGCCATGGTTTTCTGTTATTTTCTTCATTATTATTTCTTCCCAGTCAGTTTTTTTCGCTCCTTCCTCATATTTCTTTTTTATTACGTACGGATCAAGGTTTGTTGGGCCAATACCCTCTCTTCTATCAATATTTGGATTCTTCGCTTTATTCACGTAGACATAATATGTGTCAGTGGAAGCAAAAAGAGTCGGTTCTTTCTTTTTCTTGGCTGGTGCCTGAGGAGTGGTGAGCTTGGATCCTCCACCTGTTCCGGTCCCTTTGCCTTGCCCTTGCTTTTTAAAATATGCAATAACCATTTGCATTAACGGAGGCGGAAGGTTCTGTAATCTCAAGGCAGCCATTCCATCATTAACATTCCCACCTCGATTTATTGCTCTTTCTAGGTTTTTTTGTGCTTCGGGGTCATTGGGGTCGAGTTGCAACGCAAGATAGAAATATGCGGCAGCTGAATTGTAATCACCCCCAGAGTAGGCATTTATTCCCTTCAACAAAGGATCAGAATCCTTTTTAGATGATGTTACTCCTTCCAACAGCTGCTGTGCCTTCGCCAGCCCTTCCTTTGCCTTTTTATTGTTTGGGTCCAACTCCAACGCCTTGGTAAAATAATTAATAGCTTCTTCATAGTCCCCCTTTGCGTAAGCACCTACGCCAAGAAGGTAAAGACGCTTAGATTCACTACTCGGCGCCTGCCCTTGCCTTTCCTCTTTTTTACCGCCGGCTGTTTTTGCTGCAGCATCTTTTACTACTTCCGAGATTGCCATATTCCCACGCTTTTTATTTCTGCTAAGAAATACTTTTAAATACATTGCTGTTGATATGAAATGCGGTGGAAACATGACAATGAAGCTGTCCAGGATGTATGGCATGGACATTTTTACGGATGCTGGGAAGTTTTTGGGGAATGCGCAGGATTTTATAGTGGATGTGGAGGAAGGGATAGTAGCAAGAATCCTTCTTGAGCCACTTCCGGCGAATAAAGAGCAGGCAAAAAATGTTCTGAGAGAGAAGAGCGTCCTCTACAAAAATGTAAAATCAGTTGAGGATGTAATAGTTGTGAAGAAGGTTTCATAGAGAAGAGATGAGCTTATCAATATCCTTGGTGTCCGCCCCCTTTTCTTCCCTTATTTTTTTTGCTTTTTTCAAATATTCTAGGGCTTTGTTCTTTAGCTCCTTGTTCTCACCCTTAAAATTTCTGATAGCATTCATTATTATCTGGGCTTTTTTTACATACTCGTGCGCAACATCAACCTCAACATTCAAATCCTCAAGAACCTCAGCAACCTGTTTTTTGAATTTTTCCTTTTCATTAGGAGGAAGAGAAGAAAAGAAGGAGATAAAAGAATCCACAATCTCATCTATTTGTTTGCCATGTTTTTTCCTCTCCTCTATGAGGGCGAGGTAGCTCTTCACGCGGTATTCGTTTGGGATGTCAACATGGGGGACCAAGCCGATTTTTACGCTCATTTCAGAAACGATTTTTCTAAGCTCTTTTATTTTCTTCTCTATTTTTTCATCCTTTATCCCGGACTTTTCATACTCAGAGATTGTTGATTTTATAAAATTAAGAGCATCCTGTGTATATCCTTTTTCAAAATCCATCATCCTTGCATTCTCATATGCCATAAGGGCGGCGATAACCTTCTCTTCTATATCCATGCTTTCTCTTCCTTGATTAAAGTTTTAAAACCTTGCCTTGGTAAAATCAGCATGGCAGAAGGATGGAAGGAGGTTGTAAGGGGGATAATTGCGATTATCTTTGGCTGGCTTTTCATATGGTTCTGGGGTGAGATGAGACCCAATGATGATCCTGTTCTGGTATACGGGGTTGGAATATTCCTGACCATACTTTTCTTTGTGCTGTTGCATTTCATTGGGAAGGAAGGGTAATCATTCTTTTTATTATCCCTTCAGCCATTTTATTTGTTTTCTCCCCGCCCTCAACAGCAACAACCCCCTTTTCAAAAATTCCGTAGATGAGGATAAAATCTTTCTCAAGAAAGCGGAGGAATGCAAGGGCAACAAGGTCCTCTTCGCCCTCCACAAACAGCGCTCCGCCGTTTTTCAAAAGATTTTTTGCAATGGGAAAAATATCTTCATTGAGTGTTCCGGGCGGGTTTGTTGTCTTTTTAGGGTTTGGAAAAAAAGAAAGGAGCTTTTTCTTATCCTCCTCGTTTATTTCCTTTCTTAAATTTTTAAAATCAAAGACAGAAACAAAAGGTATAACACCTTTTTGGAGAAGGGAAAGAACAACAGCATCTCCAACAGCAACAATCTTCTTTTTCGAACTAATAACCTCTTCTATAGAGGATAGCTTTCCAAGGGGTTCTTTCAGTTCTGCCCTCAGCTCTTCTGTTATTCTAAGCATCCCATCACGGCCTTATGATTTCTACCTTATTTCCTTCCCCAACAAGTATTTTTGAAAACTTTGTGAATATCCCGTTCTCAACAACGCCTGGGATGGAGTTGAGCCATTTCTCCTTTTCTTTTGCATTCTCTATCTCCATGCTTGCATCCAACAAGAAATTCCCATTATCTGTGATAACAGGCCCAAGTTTTGTCTTTGACATTCTGAGCGAGCATGGGATTTTGTTTTTTTCAAGCTCTTTCATGACGGTTGAATATGCGAACGGAAGGACCTCAATAGGCACCTTGCTCCTCCTTTTGGTTTTTGAAGAATCAACAAGGATGATGAACTGTTCTGCAAAATACCCAACAACCTTCTCACGTGCGAGCGCCCCTCCCCCTCCTTTTATAGCATACTCCTTGCAGACATAATCCGCTCCATCAACAGCAACATCTATTTTTTTCACGCTTGCGGGAGGAACAACATCAAGCCCGCATTCTATCGCAAACATCTCTGTATCATAGGAGGTGGGGACGCATTTTATGCAGAGCTTCTGCCTTCTTACTTTATTGGCCAAAAGCTCTATGAAAAGTTTTGCAGTAGAGCCTGAGCCTAGACCGATGACCATCCCATCCTTTATCTCCTTAAGCGCTTCCTTCGCAACAATCAGTTTTTCTTTCATGGGAGGAAAAGAAGCAAAAGAAATTAAAAGGTGGTGGGCATCATATTTTCTCTTTTATTTTTTCCTTTACGAATTTCAAAAATTCCTCGGCGGAATTTATCGCGTATTTTGCTTCGTACTCGGATATGACATCTGGTTTTTCATAAGTTGCAAGCGCTCGCTTAGATCGTATTCTATTCAGGCTCTGAATGAAGTTGCTGTACTTTTTATCAAGAACGGCGGAAATAAAATCGAAAGTCGCTTTATGGTGAAACTCTGAATCAGGCCTAAAGCCATAGGAAAACATCAGCGCCCTTGCCGATTGCAGCATACTGTTGTAGGCAAGGTTGAGAGCGGCATCAAAACTTTTTGAGAAAATCTCTTTTGCAAGGCGAAGATCCCGCTCGCTTATTTTCAGCAGGTCGGTGATCTGGCCTTTATCAACTGGAATTCTATGTATGAATCCTTTCTTTTCAAGCTCTGATAAGTTCATCAAGATCGCCTACAAGAGGGATTATTCTTTTTGAAAGTATGTTTTTAATAAATGGTGTGTTTTGTTTTCTTTTAAACTCCTCACTTGCATAAACAAAAAAAGAAATGCTTCGGTTTATTTTTTTCTCACAAACAAAAATTACTGAATTAAGTTTTTTCATGTCTGGTTTACCTATTATGAAAAGGTCTATATCACTATGTTCATCCATTTTTCCAGCAGCATAGGAACCGAATATAAAAGCGCAATCTATTCCAGAAATTTTTGAAAGATTATTTTTTAGTATGATATGAGCACCTTTAAGTTTGAGCATCAATGCCCTGAGTTCTTCTATAAAAGGGCATTTTTCATTGGTTGAGTAAACTAAAGAGTTTGCAATTTTTTCTTTTTTCAAAATTCCAATTTCTTCAAGTTTTTTGAGTTCCTTCCTTACGTGGCTTGGTGTGGCGCCAACCTTTCTGGAGACCTCCCTTATCGAACCCTTAAAATTATCTAGGAGTAAAAGAAGGAGGATCCCTTCTCTAGTATCAGAGCCAAATAGTTGCATATGTACACTTTTAGAGCACAAATGTATATAAATAGTATACATAGCTCAAAAAAGGTGGTGGGCATCCTGGTTCACCTCTCCACCATAGGGCTACATCCACTCCTCTGCTCGCCTCTGCGGCCCCCAAAGCATGTCTTCGAAGGCTTAGGGCTGCTCCTTCCGGCCTGACCCGGTTCACCAGGGAAGACATCGATGGGGACAGAGGGTCTCAGCTTTGGAGCGGGTTCACCCTATAATGGATGGGTTATCCAGGCATTCGGCCCGCCATAAAGAGGATTTGCGGAACGGGGACCCCTAACCCCCTGCCTAGCCCACCGAAATATTTTCGCAAAAGGAATTAATAAATGTTTTTATTTTTACTGCCTTATCTCTGAGAGGAAAGCTTTAACCGCTGTTTCCTTTTCAATACCCTCTATGCATTTTATTAACTCTATTTTTCTGCTTATAGCTTTTGCGATAGTATGGGTTGCTCTGCCGATGTAATAAGATGTTAGGCCAAGCCCTGCTGCACCGAATACAAGAGAGTATGCATAGAGATATTTAAGTGCCGGGTTAACCCTTGCGAACATCATATCAAAAGCAAGGAAACCCGGGACTAGAACAGATGCACCGACAACAGCGCTGAGAGAGTACCCGACCGTTCTTGTCCCAAAGAGAAGCGTGTTGAGGAATAGTTTTTTTACATTGTGAGGCCTCCCAAACCCCATTCCATTTGCTTCCTCCAAAGCAGCATCTGGCAATTGCTCTCTAGTAAGATTTCCGTTTGAATATTGCGCGTAGGTTTTGGGGAATAGTTGTTTTGCGTTCATGAGAATATTTGTGTTTAAAAGGGTTTAAAAATGTTGTGGTTTTCCTACAAATTGTATAGAGGTAAAAATTTGTCCTTAAACTCTTTTCCGCTAAGAACAAAAATCTTGGGAGCGCCCGCGATCGTATATATTACAGTTGAGGCATCAGAAACATTCTGGATAAACCCCATCATATTACTGAAGTTGTAGGACAAAACATTTGAGAGGAATATCGTTGTATGAGTTTCTGGGTTTAAAGAGGAGATGTCAGAAAGGATGAAATTAACCTCTGCTTCCTGTATTTCGTATTCTGTGAAGTCTTCAAGGAAAGAGCCGTCGACTGGTTTGATGGAACTGGTAGAAAGAGAAGCAATATTAACATCAAGTTTTGAGAGCATATACTTGATCTCTGGATGGAAAAGCGCTATTCTATTTGCAAGCGGAACGAATTGCAAAGAATTGAAGTATAGTGATCTGGAAAACATGTTGTGGATGCCATCCATGGCCGCGCCCAGCCTCAAAGCTGCGAGAGCAAGGGAATTCTTTGATATGTCGACAACATCCACTCTTTTCGCACCGAGCTCAAGGAATATAAGCAAGGGTATTCCGCCACCGGATGCGATCGTCAAAACCCTTTCTAGATTAAGCCTTTCTTTGTATTCTTTTATTTTACGCGGGTCCTCCTCAAAAGGAAAGGCATAGGCTGGGCTGTTTATTCCGTAGCGATCAACAGGTGTGCAGCACTCCTTCAGGAAGTAGGCTCTAATCTTCATAAGTTATAATATGTGGCAAAGCATTAAAAAACCTATTCCCTACTAAAGTTTTTATACCACTCAACCGTTCTTCTCAACCCTTCTTCTAGGGTTGTTTTCGGCTCCCACCCTAAAACCTCTTTTGCCAGGGAAATATCCGCCCAGCTGTGCCTCACATCCCCAGGCCTTTCTTTCTCAAAAATAGGGGAAAGGTTTTTGCCAAGTATTCTGTTTAGGATAGAAATGAGCTCAAGAATGGAAACCTGCCTTCCTCCAGCGATGTTTATTGCCCTTCCAAGTGCGTTTCTATTTTTTGTCTCCATTGCCTTTACATTTGCCTCAACAACATCCTCCACATAGGTAAAGTCCCTCGTTTGTTTTCCATCCCCATAAACTATGGGTGGCTTATCCTTGAGCATCCGGGAGATAAAGGCCGGAATAACCGCAGCGTATTGGCTTTTTGGGTCCTGCCTTTTTCCATAAACATTGAAGTACCTTAGAGAAATTGTTTCTAGCCCGTAAAGCTCATAAAACTGCTTTGCATGCTGCTCGTTTATGGCTTTTGCAGAGGCATAGGGGCTTTTTGGCTCAGGACACATCTCCTCAACCTTTGGAAGGGTTGGCTTATCCCCATAAACCGAGGAGGAAGAGGCAAGCACAACGCGCTTTACGTTATTTTTTCTCGCGCATTCAAGAACATTCAATGTCCCTATTATGTTTACCCGGCTCGTACCGATCGGGTTCTGTATGCTTTTTGGAACAGATGGGATTGCTGCTTGATGGAGAACAAAATCAACCTCTCTCATCGCTTTGTTGAGAATTTTTTCATTCAGTATGCTTCCTCTCATGAATTGTATTCTATTTTTGAACTCCGCGGTATTGATTGCCTTTCCAGTTGAAAGGTCATCCAGAACAACAACCTCATGCTTTTTGCTCAGATTCTCAGCAATTGATGAACCTATGAAACCAGCACCACCGGTAACGAGAATCTTCATAAGCCTTATTTGAACTAAGCGCTTAAAAATTAATCGGGGTAGGGGGCATTAAAAATAAAAATCTTCCTACACTACAAACTACAACTATGGCCGAGATAACGCGCCTCAGAATGCTCAATAGAGCAAAAGTAAATGCTATGACTAGTTCAAGTGAAGTAAACCCTTATGCCTGGCACTACGAAGCAAACCGTTCTGTTTTATGCGAAGAAAGAAATGATGTAAAGGATATTCTGCTTTCCCACATAATTGCTTACTCTTATCTCCCGACATTAAACAAAAAAGAAAGGGAATGGCTTAGGCAGAAAATTCAGTGGTGGGATAAAAATATTGAGAAGGCAGATGAAGATGAGATGCTAAACCTGCTCGTGCAACTAAAGGGTAAAGGTGAGGGGATAAAACACCCTAAGGAGATGGATAAGTTGCTTTTAAATATCCCGCTGGGGTTGGAGGGGAAGGGCGGGAAGTTTGTTCTAGACATGGGCATACCGAATTATCTTCTTGGACCGGCCCCTGTTTTCGCCTATGCATTGGAGCAATCAAAGGTGGCGGAAGTATGGTTTTATGAAATCATGAACTATCTAGAAATGCAACCAAGCTCTATAATCCAGGCCTATGAAATACAGGAGAAGACGCTGAAAAATTTTTTAGGGGAATACCATTATTCTGTTTTGTTTCCCTACCTTCTTCTCTTGAACAGGCAGGGAAAATATATCTCTTACAGGTTTCACTTTCTACAATCCTTTGGTAAATTCAACATTCCACCAATGCTTGTGAGTGAAAGAGATGGTGGGAAGGCTTTGTTGGTCAGTATTGAGGAGGTATTCGCAAGCGAGAAGCATAGAACATGGTTCCTCGAAGAATTCATAAATGAGAATAAATTACATGAGGGTTATATGACCATAGAGGATGTTGTTGGGGTTGTTGAATTGAAAAGATTTGCGATTGTTCTTCATGAAAGCGGGGTTGACCTTGCCTACATGAAAAATGGAGACTATTTTCTCATAAAACCGGATGGCCTTTGTAGATTATAAAGAAGAAACGAGTACTTGCCTTTTCCTTGGGCCGTCCAACTCAAGAAGGATTACCCTCTGCCACGTACCAAGGGATAGTTTGCCATCCTCGCAGGGAATGACCGCAAACGGCTTAACAAGAGAGGAGAGGAGATGCGCCTCTGCATTGTTATCTATTGAGTTATGCCTCCATTCCCCTCTTGCAAGCTGTGAATAGAATTTCTCGTAATCGCTTTTTATGTTTGGCTCGAATTCATTTATTATTATCGCGGCCGTTGCATGTGGAACAAAAACAAGGCATGCCTTTGCTTTTCTATCCAAACATTCCTCGGTTTTATCGGTTATATCGATTGCCTCAATTTTTTTGCTTGTTGAAATAAAGAAGGCTTTCATAAAAAAATATGAAAATAACTGCTTAAATTTGTTTTCTGATGATTGTAACTATAGTTACATGAAACTACTGCGCCACAAAAACCCCAGCTACGCGCAATTTTTGATTGCTCGGGTCCAAAACGATTATTCTATCATGCTTCCTGTATGCGAGCGGGGCATCGCACTTTAATTCTGCATCCGCAACCCTGCATTCTAAAAACTGGAAGTTAAGGCATGCATGCATCTTTCTGTTCAGATCCTCTTTAAAGAAAGGGCTTTTTTCAAACCTTCCAAGAACAGATGTTTCGAATTTGTTATCCGCGCGAAGGCTCAAAAGTTGCCCTCTCCCGATCTCATCCCCTTTGTAGGATATACCGAACCGCGAACCCTCACCGCATTCCTCCACATCCCTATCATTAATCTGTATGCTTTTCACCTCTACCTCCTTCTTTCCAGGAAAAAACAACAACCTATCGTGCTTCTTTATCTTCCCTTCCTTTACAATTCCAAGTGCAACATTCCCAACGCTTTTAACTTGGAATGCTTTGTCCACAAGTGCGAAAAGCTCGGACGCACCGCTTTCTTCAAGCTCTGCATTCAGGATTTTATCCTTTGCCTCCTCAAAGGTAGAGAACCTCTGGTAGCCTTCAAGAACAGTTCCTTTAACCGGAAGCTGAAGCTGGCTTATTATCACCCCTCTCTCCTTTTTCAAAGCATCTAGAGCTATGATGATTTCTCCGACAAATTGATTAAGGGCATCCGCAACAAAAACAACAAAATCAGCGGCATATATGGAATATATCAACGGTTGGATTTTCTGCGGGTAAAGGGTCGGCTCGATTATTGTTTTTATCTTTCCGCCAAAATTTACTGAATAGAAACTTATATCATCCTCCCCGCTTTCCTTTCCCAAACCCCTGCATACCTCCTTCCTTCTTTCTGGGTTATCCGAGAGAACGGCGATGATCATACTTACCCCCATGAAGTTTCTCAAAAAGAGTTTAAAAGATTTATGACCATTGCCAACCTGTGTTTGAACAACTCCAATCTTTTTGCAATGCTGAAAAATGTTTCCATTCACTCGCAGAGCAGAAGAACTATTTCCGAGTTAATACGATAAAAAACACCGTTGAGGAATTTTTTTCTTTCTCTTCCATCCCGCATGAAAAAACACCCATCCCGTTTGCTTTTTCTTCCACCTACCACCTCGGCTCAACATGGGAAAATTTTTTAGGGTATATCCATATTCAATCCCTTTCCTCCATGATCCCTCCAATCGCACTCTCCCCTCGGAAATCTGATGTTGTTTTTGATGCTTGCGCATCTCCGGGTTCAAAAACAACCCAGATGGCAGCGGGTATGGAAAACGATGGGGCGATAGTAGCGAACGATAGGAAAAGCAGGCATCCGGCATTGCTCGCGAACATCTCCAGGCTTGGTGTTCTCAACACTGTTGTGGTTTCCCAGGATGCAAAAAAACCAATAAAGGAAAGGTATTTCACAAAAGCATTAGTGGATGCCCCATGCACTGCGCTAGGTGCATGGCAGAATGCATGGAAAAGGTTTACACAAGATATGGCAAAATCCCTCAGCAGGGTTCAAAAGGCAATGCTCATAAGCGCCTTTGATTCCCTAAAACCAGGTGGGACCCTTGTGTACTCAACATGCACATACACAAAGGAGGAGAATGAAGAGGTTGTTGCATACCTTCTCGAGAAGAGGGAGAATGCAAAACTCGTTGGGATAGATATTCCTTATGATATCCCTCATGAAAATGGTTTGAGCGAGTACGGGAATGAGTTCAGAAGGGTTTGGAGGGTGTATCCATGGCACCTGAAGAGCGAGGGGTTTTTCATTGCAAAAATGGTGAAAGTATGAATGAATTTGAGGAGTATATAAAGGAGAGGTTTGGGATTGTTTTGCCTGATTGGGTGGTTGTTGAGGAGCATAATGGCAAATTTAGAATTATGAATAGAGAGGTAAGTGAAGAAAGGGTGAAGAATTTTGTTTCAAAGGGGATTGTTTGCGGGAAGAGGACAACCTTTGGTATAAAACCAAGCACAGATTTTATTCAGGTTTTCGGCCATCTTGCGAGCAAAAACATCGCTATGATAACTCGGGAAGAGATGCTCGAATACGCAAAAGGAAAAGATCTGGAGAGGGAATTTGAGCTTGAGAATGGGTATGTTGTTTTGAAATTCGAAAGGCATGTTGTTGGGGTTGGGCTTTGCATAAATAAAAAAATAAGAAATCAGGTGGCGAAAGTAAGGAGGATTTAGGCCGTCGCAATTTTTTGCAAATTATTCAAATTATTCATTGTAATATCAAAGTTCTTTTTATATTCCGAGTCTACTACTAGTTTTTCAGCACCAAGCTTCTTTATTCGTTCATCTAGCTCCTTTGCTCTTTCAGCAAGAAGCTGTCTGGTATACTTTGCTCGTGTCTGCACTGCCCTGAATGTTTCCATATCTTTTTCACTTATTCCATTTTCATTCATTGCTCTTTTTACTGCATAACTCAAGAAGCTCTGGCCAACAGAGCTTAAAACACCCAAAGAAAACTCAGCTAGAATATCAGCTTTGATTTTATCAGGCTCGTAACCATTTTCCTTGCACCATTCCTTGAAGTATTTTTCCCCATTTCTAGTGAACTTAAGCTCTCCTTTTTCAAGCTTGAAAACCCCAAAAAACACCAGGGTTGGGTTAACATTTGGATTTAACCTAAGCACCTCGCCTGTTTTTTCCGTTCTAACAAAATTTGAGAATTTGTTTGGGTCATAACCAAGGTTGAGAAGGTCTGTTCTGGTCAAAACCTGACCCGCATTCTTCATATTTTGTGAGAATTGGATCAGGGAAATAGAGTAATCCATCGTTCTTATAATTAAATCCAATCTTTTTGCCATTTGGTCCAACTCTTTCACATTCTCATTAAAAACCCTAATAAATCTTTGGACTGTTGGTGGTTCTTTTGATTTCGCATAATTGTAGGCAGCCACTATTGTATTGAAAAATTTCTTCCAGAATTCTTTTTCTTTTTCCAAAATCGTTGCGTAGAGCGCAAGTTCTTTTCTCTCAATAGTAGCAGTTGCTTCCCTTGGGTTTGCCGTGTCATAGTTTGTTTTAATTTGTTCTCTGTCTGAGGAGGCTTGTTCAAATGCTCGTCTCTTCGTCATTAACTGAATTTGCGCATTTATTGTATCTCTTTTGATTTTTAAGCGCTCATTTTCTTTTTTCAATTCAGACAATGCATCATCAAAACTTAGTCCCTTGTTCCACAAGTCATCTCTAATCTGTTTTCCTTCGTTTGGGGTTATTTTTCCATCATTTGCATTACTAAACACATCTCCAGCAATTTTGCTTGATATATTATTTATTCCTAATCCTGCATCCGCCGCATTTTCACCACCTTGTGGTACTCTATTTGGGTCTACATTTTGTGTTTCTCCTGTCTCTGCCGCTTTCTCATGCAATTCTAGAAGATACATTAGTGCTTCATTGATTTCCAGTTCTATATTAGTTATTAAAAACATAAGATTCCAATCTTCTAAAGTGTAGTCCGCTGTAGTTTTTTCTTCTAGTTCGCTTCTTACCTTTTCCAATCCATTTACATCAATAATAAACTCTCCATTTTCTTTTGTTACATAATCCTTACACTTCTCTAGTTTAGTCGCACGTTCTAATAATTCTTTCAGATATGGATCTTTATCTAAATATTCTTTATTAAAAACAAGCCCGGTCAATTTACCAGATTCAATCTTAGCTCGTGGCCCCTCACTTGAAGAAGGTGCTGTTATTATTGTTGTTGATGGTAAGCCTGGTTGTTCTTCTTTTGGCTTTTGAGCCCCCTCCATCAATTTCGGGATAAGCGTCGTCGTTCGCGTCTTCTCAGCCGTCGCCCTAACACTATTGTATATAGCCATAATGTTGTTTTTCAGTTCGCTATAACCAAAATAATACCTCACAGGTACTTTTTCGTTACTTTTTCCTCCAATTTTAGGAACCTTAGCTTTTGGATCTACAGGATTGCCGAAAACATCTTTTCCCAATCCACCTTCTTCAACTGGATTGGCAAAATAGTATATAATTCTCCCAAGAACAAATGGGTCAGTAGAAGCTTTTGGTGCGAGGTTTACCATATACTGAATTGCCCAGTAAGCTGGGTTCATTGCTGCGACCATTTTCTTTGCCTCGAGTTCGCTTACTCCCGAGTTAATCAGTTCTTGGTATAGTTGGTTGTAATCAATCTCGTTTTCAATCCCAAACATTTTTTTTACACCGTCATAGAAATATTGCCCCACAAGTGTACTACCTGAAAAGAGGAGTTTTGAAACCTCCAAAACAACACTTAAAGTTGCGTTGTAATAGCCAAGATTTTTCATCTGATCATAATTGCCCATGGCTGGATTAATTTCCAAAGGTGGTTTATCCCCAATTTTGACTCCATTACCATTAATGCTGATCCTATTATTTTTTCCTTGTTTTAAGCCTGGTGTTACTTTAATTATTTGTTGTTCTCCGTTTTGTTTTTTTGGCTCAGCAGCCATAACCTGAAATATAAACATCCTTCCACCGATATTCTTTACTCATTTAACACTTAAATACTTTTCCATCTCGGTTTTTTTCACTTTCAAAAAATCGTAGATGAATTTCAGGAATGCGCGGGGGTTTCCTATAACTATTTTTTTTCCTTTTTTCTTTGGTTTGAAGCCAAGCCGGGAAAGAACCATCTCATCTTCACCAAAACCCTCGATATGCACAACCCCTTTCTCATCGATCTGCCCGCATGCGTCAAAAACCCCTGCCAAAAAGTTTGCAGAATACTCATTGAGATACTTGAACCTCTCCATCCTGCCCCGCCACACCTCCTGAAAAAATTTCCTCCATTTTGAATGGTAGAAATAAACGGATTTTTCAGAATAAAGAAGCCTGCCAGGCTCAGTGAGCTTAAGCCCTATAACCTCATTTACAAATACAGGGATAACATCCTCTCCCCTAACCCCAATCCCTTCTTTTGTTCTCCGCATCCCCCAAAGCCCTATTACATAAGAAAGTTCAGGAGAGAGTTTTGGCTTCATATTTTGTACTTCCTCTTTTCTCCTTCTTCTTTTTCTTCCTTTTTCTCTTCTACTGGAATGGGTTTTATCTCTTCGCCCCTTTCCTCTTTCGTGCCGGCAATTTGGTTTTTCATCTCCATGCCTAGAAGGGCATCGAATTCGATCATGAATTTGTCTGCGGACTTTTCAGAGAGGCCGCATTTAAGGAAAATGTCTTTTAGTTTTTTCTTCATACCGAGGTCGAATGCAGGCTTCCCCTGGTTTATGTTTGCCTCTGCCTTTTCGAGAAGGGCTGCAAAATCCTGTATATCCTCTTTCTTCGCTCCGCCCGCGTTGAGAGAGGAGAGGATCGCGGCTGCAAAAATTTCATACCTCCTTTTTGTTTTTAGGAGAAGGGACTTAAGCCGAGAGATATCAGTATCCGAGAGCTTTATACCAACAGTAACCGCGTTTATCACCCTCCTTACAAAGGAGGATAGGGAATCGAGCATGATTCCGTTTTGTTGGCGCGGATTTTTAAACATTTCTTGATTTATAAAAAAAAGGGCCGGTAGCTCAGCCTGGTTAGAGCGATGGTCTTATATGACGCGCTCTAATACATCTAGGAAAGCCATAGGTCATGGGTTCGAAACGAGCTTTTAGGGGGGAGGTTTCCCCCATGCGGCGAAGCAAGTGCCGCCCAACTTTTCTGAGGGTTCGGGCGGCACCGAAGCCCTCACCTGTTTGGTGAGGGTTGCTTCACCGCATGCCCATGCGGTTTGTCTTGCGGGAATCCCATCCGGCCCACTTAATATATATTCTCCCTGTTTATGGGGTAGTTTGTGACTGCCCGGATATCTTTGGATTGAAGGACGCTTTGGCTTACTCTGTTAAAACCTATTCCACACCCCGAGTGTAGGATGGGGTTTTTCTTAACGAGATTCAAATAATCTGCAAAATCATCTATGCTCTTCCCCCTCTCTTTGAGTATTCTGTACATCGGGCTGTCCAAAAGCCTTTTTACAAGTCTTTCGTAATTATTCTCCCTCTCGGCCGAGCCAACGCTTTCACCGCTGAAAGGCATTATCAAATCCGCGCTGTTCACTATCCTTTCATCCTCATCGTTCACGCGCATGTTGAAGAATTTTATCTCCTTTGGGTAGTGTGTTATGAAGAGGGGCCGACCACCTAGAGCATCAACCAGAAACAGCTCTTGTTTTGATTTCAGGTCATCTCCCCATTTTGTCCCAAATTCTGGCCCAAGTATTTCGATTGCTTCGGTGTAGGTAATCCGGTTGAATTTTTTCAAATAAAGCGATAGTCGATCAACATCAACTTTCAGAAAATGAAAATCCTCTTCGTTGTTTTTTAGTGCCTTCTTTATCATGCTTTTAATGAGATTCTCTATGTGGGAGAGAAGGGACTCAAAACCTCCAGCATGCTCAAATTCGATAAGCGTGAATTGATTTAGATGCCTTCCATCAACCTCCTCTTCTGCTCTTGAACTGGTTATCACCGTCCAGACCTTTTTATGGGAAGGGATTTTTGCTTCGAGATAGAGCTGACCTGTTTGTGCCAAGTATGCCTCCACCCCAAAATGGTCAACTGCATAGAGCGTGTTCACATTCTCGCATGCGCCGGTTATTTTCGTAAGCGTTGGCACCTCCACCCAGCAAAACCTATTTTTGGTTAAGTACTCCACTGCTCCGGTGTACAGACTGCTGTTTATCCTATCCACGCAGGCCATGCCCTCAGAATTTATCACATCAAACCTATTTTTCGTTTCTACAAGCTCCTCCAGCATCCAACCACCCCTTTCATTAGCGCGTGAGCATATATTTAAAAATTTGTTGTAAATATTTTTACAACACATGAACAACACCATAGAAATCCTGAAGAACTGCGGGCTTTCAAAAAATGAGGCGAAGGTATACGTTGCCCTCCTTCAACTTGGCTCATCAAAGGCTGGGAAGATCTCAAAGCTTGCCCAAATAGATAGAACATCAACATACAACTCCCTAAAACTTCTTATTGAAAAAGGGCTGGCAAGTTATGTGATAGTTGGGAAGGTTAGGTGGTTCCAACCAGCACCTCCGGAAAAGCTCCTAACACTGCTGAATGAAAAAAGGGAAGGGCTTGTTAGGATAATGCCTTTTCTTAACGCGGAGTACAAGGAGAAAAAACTAGAGGAGAATGTAAGGCTTTTCAAGGGATTGAAAGGCATAAGAACTGTTCTTGAAGATATTATAAACGAGGGAAAGCAGAACCTTGTTTTCGGGTCAGAGGGCCAGTTAGAGAAAAACATGCCGGCGTTCGCCCAAAGGTTTGTTCAGTTGTTAAAAAAGAAAAGGATAAAGGTAATGAGTTTGGTGAGGGAGGGAAGAAGGGATGTGTCCTCAAAAACAGCAGAGATAAGGTTTGTTCCGAAAACAGTAAAATCGAATGTTGTCACAAACATATACGGAAACAAGATTGCGATAATAATATGGAGCAAAACACCTGAGGCGATACTCATAGAAAACAAGACAGCTGCAGAGGCGTACAGGAGCTACTTCTCTTTCATGTGGGGGCATGCAAAGAAGAAAACATAGCCATTAAAAAATGTTTTATACAATAGTATATTGTGAGATTATGTTGTACAGGCAGATGACGTTCAGGCATCTATTAAACACATGGATGTTAATAAAGGAGCTTAGAGGCACGGGCAAGGGTGAAGATGTGATCGCAAGGCTTGCTGTACAAATAAATAAAGAAAGGAAGACAAATAATCGTGATTATACATTTTTTGTAAAAAATCTAAGGTTCGCAAAGGTTGTTCTTGAAGAAGAAGCTATTGGGGTAAGGAATAATAGGGCGGATGGTATAAAAGAGTGGATGAAAAAGAGAGTATATCTATCGATTTTAAAAAATGCGATAAAACTTTCTGAGGAGCTGGCTGATAAATTAAGCGTCCCAGTATTTCCTCGTTTTTAAGAATGTTTTCTGCGCTTCTATGAGGTCAATCCAAAAGCCGAACTCATCCCTGTGAAGCTTCCTGAGGATCCTATCTGCTGTTTTTGCCCCAACTCCGAAAACAGAAAGCGCTATTATCGCCCTTTTTCCATAAGCAAGCGTTAGGTTTGCCCTGTACTCCAACTCCTCTTTGTCCGCCTTTTCATCGTAGAGTGTCATCGGAGCTCCGCATCTGTGGCATTTTGGCATCTCCTCAACCCTTGCGATGGTTGTTATTCTCGTTGCGCCGCACCTGATGCAAAAGAGCTTTATATCCTGGCCTTCAACCGCATTCTTGAAAGCTTCTATTCTTGAGGTTGTTGGTAAAAAATCAACCGGCAGCGGCTTTGAAAACCTCTCCACTATCCGTATATCCGGGGAAAACTCAAACCCAAAATCAAAATACCTCTCTGCTTCTTTTATCGCTTCCTCATAAACAATGGTGTTTTTGAAGAATTTCACAAGCCTTGGATTGAATGGAGCATCCTCCTTAAGGATACCGAACCTTCTCGCTACATGGGTGAATTTAATGGCGAAGATAAAGCTGTCCTCTACTGCCTCTCTCGCAAGGGAGCGGATATCATACCTGCTTATCTTTTTGATGTGCTCGCCGAGAGGGAACGGGAGCTTTATTATCACTCTGTAAGCATCCGAAACACCGTTTGCTTCCTCATGCGTAAGCTCCTCAATGGCTTTTTTTAATCCAAGAAGGAGGGCGTTGTTTGCGATCGTGCCCTGGCAGGAATAGTAAACAAGTATATCATCCTTTATCTCCCCAAAAAGCTCGTTGCACACTAGCTTTGCGACCTCCTTGCTCACCGGTAGGTCCTCCCCTTTCCACCTCGGGACTGTTATGGCTGCTGAGGAAAGCGGGATTACCTTTATCTCCTCCTCCAAGCTCGCAACCTGCCATGGCCTTCCCCTGAGTATAAATGAATCGCCCTCAGAGAGCTGGGAGGCAAACCTCTCATCTATGTACCCCACAACCTTTCCGCTCTGGGCCTCCCGCACACCGAACCTTAACTCCTTAGGGATTGTTGAAAGGTTGTCGAAATAGTACTTCCTTCCTTTTCTTGTAACCTTTATCGTCCCATCTTCATTAAAAAATAACCCCCCATTTTCTTCTAAAAATTGTGCAATAATTTTACTCTTTTCAAACCCAAGAGTATAGATGTGCGATTTCTTTAAAATCTCATGGGCCTTAGCGAGAGGGATTTTTGAGAAAGAAAGCCCAACCATCTGATGGGCTATTACATCGAGCGGGTTTACGAAAACCCTTTCTTCCTCAAGCCACCCTTCCTTGGCTTTTTTTATTATTCCCTCACTTTCCCTTTTCTCCTCCTCATTCCTTGCGATTATAATGGCCCTTGAAACCTGCTTTAAGGAATGGCCGCTCCTTCCCATTCTCTGCATGAACCTCCCAACCTGTTTTGGCGAGCCTACCTGTACGACAAGGTCAACATCCCCAATATCTATCCCGAGTTCTAGTGAAGAGGTTGCGACTATGGCCTTCAGCTCTCCATTCCTAAACCTTTTTTCAGCCTCCTCCCGGATATCCTTTGAGAGAGAGCCATGGTGGACGAAAGCAAAATCAGAGAAGATGGAGCCATAAATCTCTGCCTCGCTTCTTGTATTGACGAATATCATTATCTTGTTTTTCTCCGCAATCTTTTTCACAAACTCCTTTATTTTTTCATCACCTGGGATGATTACAACCTCTGCGCTCCATTCCTTCTCGCCACCTGAAACAACCTCATATTGCGCGCCGTTAAAAATCAACTCTGCTTTTTTAGGAGAGGAAAGGGTCGCACTCAGGCCTATTGTCTTGAAGTTTGCTAGTTCAGAAAGCCTTGCAAGGCCAAGGGAAAGCTGACTCCCTCTTTTGCTATCCACCAACTCTTGAACCTCATCAACTATCACCCATTCAACATTCTTTAGGTATTCCCTGAACTGCGGAAGGACTAAAAGAATCTGAAGGGTTTCTGGGGTTGTGATAAGAACATGCGGGGGGTTCTTTCCCTGCCTTGTTTTTATCTTCGCTGGCGTGTCTCCATGCCTCACCTCAATGCTTATGCCGGCAACTTTCGCCCAGTAAACAAGCCTTTGCTCCATATCCCTGTTCAGAGCCCTAAGAGGGGTTATATAAATTGCTGAAATAGGCCTTTTTCCCATTATCTGCTCAAAAACCGGAATGACCGCAGCCTCTGTTTTTCCAGTACCGGTCGGCGCAACTATGAGAACATTCTTTCCACTGAGAATTAGTGGGATTGCCTTTTTCTGTATTTCTGTTGGTTCTTTGAACCTTTCTAGGAATGCCTTTGCAAGCATAAAACTATTCCGGAGAGGGGGAATAAAAAGTTTATGTAACTATAGTTACAATCAAAAGCAAAATTTATAAATATCATAAATCGAATACCTTTCAATGAAAAGGTTTGCCATTCTTTTGCTGTTGCTTTCCCTTCTTTCTGCCGATGCAAACGTGACAACAGAGGGAGGGAATGTAACCCGGGTTTTTCTCAACGGGACCAGGCTAAGCGAGAATTGGGATGGGCTTTATGGTCAGGTTGTCCTAGGTATAGGCGCAACCCAAACATACACTGCTACCGGGAACAATATAAGCATAATGGATTTGAGCGGTAGTAGCCCGCCTGCCGGGTGTAGTGCACAGCATATAAACATAATTGCAACAAACAACACCTTCCCTATCCTTGTTCTTCCACTCTCCCCAGGAAACATAACCCAACTTAATGAGCTTATAAATTCAAGCGAGAACGCGAGCAATGTTTTTACTTTTACAGACTCATATTCATTGAGTGTGGGTTCTTTTTCCAACATCCCATCTACCTATACCCACTCCTATAATAATCAAAACAATTTTGAGATGGGGTACCTCAACGATGCAAACGGGAACATTGTTTTTGTTGCAAAGTACAACAGTGATAAAGTAGATTGGAACAACACACATAGCGATTACCAGATCATGCTTCCTAAAGGAACTTCAAACATGGCATACAATATATGGGTGGATGTTGTTTACACTTGTAGACCACCATCCCATGAAAGACACCATGAGCTCTACATCCTACCCATCCCGCCCCAAACCGCGATCATAGGAAGGGCAAAGGGTGTCATCATATTTGTAGAAAACACCGGCGACTACACAGAAACGAATGTAAGAGTGAGTGTTGTTTGCCCTCCTTCCTTTTCCTGCGGAAACGCGAGCCTTGGGTCAATAGGGGAGGGGGATGAAAAGAATGCAACTATATGGATAACCGGAAATGAAATAGGGACCTTCATTCTTAAAGTAGAGGCAAGGAGCGATGATGCGTATGCATACAGGGAGTTTTACTTCATTGTTGAGCCAGAGTGCAGGAGCAATGGGGACTGCCCTTCCCAGGAGTACTGCGAAGAGGGGGTGTGTGTTGAGAAAAAGGGGTTAAACGAAACATGCAATAATGACTATGAGTGCAAAACAGGTTTATGTGAGGAAGGAAAGTGCGCCGAGTGTAGAACAAATCAACAATGCGATTGGAACGAGGAGTGTGTTGGTGGTACCTGCGTTGAGGTCCTGTGCAAATGCGGGGTGGTAGAAAACCACGCATGCATTCCTTATGAATGCTGCTCGAATGAAGAATGCGGTGTGCTTCGGGTTTGTTTGAACCATAACTGCACGGATAATCTACCGAGCATGGATGTGATCGGAAAGAATATGACTGAGGGCGCGTATGTTGATGTGCTTATTACAGATATCCTCGGCAACCCCATTGAAGGCGCATATGTTTACACTGAGAGCATGGGTGTTTATACCGATGGAAGCGGCCGGGCCAGGATAAGGATTCCTTACTCAGGGGTAATATACGCAAACGCCCTCGGCCAAACACTCGGGAAGCACCTAAACATAACCCGTTTGGCATACATAAAAACAAAGGACTTCGCCTATGTTCTTGAAGAGGTTGAAGGGAATGTTTTGGATAGTAGAAGCAAACCAATCGGGATTGTGAAAATATTCTATGAAAATAAAACAACAAACACAGATGAGAACTCTGTTTTTAGAATAAAATTTGAAAGCCCGGGCATGAAGGAAGTAAGTGGAAAGAAGTATGGCTATCTTGTTAAGAGTGCAACCATAGAGGTTGTATCACCAGCAGAAGTTTGCTATTTCCCCTACCTTCTAAATATTGTTGGGTTTAGGGGTAGTGAGATGTTTATTCTTTGGGTGGCCGCCGCTATAATAGGTGGAATAAACTTTTTATTCTACAGAAAAAGGGTGGGTTCAAAATTTGTGCGTGGATTCCTCTACTCCTTTGCACCACTCATCCTTTCCATTCCAAACTCCTGGCCTTTTAGCGTATGCTTCATGATTAACGTTTCCTTCATTCAGCTTATTTTTGAGGCCTTTTTATTCTTAAAAATAAAAAGAAATGAGAAGAAGAATAAAAAGAAATGATTATTCTGTTTGGTTCTGCGTCCCTTGTTTTTCTTCTGTTCTATTCCCAGTAAAAGATGATATGCATTCCTGCACAAGGCTGTTGTTCGCTATCCAGCCGCATAAGGTTTCGTTCTTTGTTTCCAAAGCAACGGTATATATGCAGTAATCTTTCATCGGGAGTTCAAACCTCTCGCATATGGTTGGGTCAAGCGTGAATGAGACATAAATAGAATAGCATTTGGTTTTATTCTCTGCATACTCACACAGGTCTGGAATGAAATACTTAACGCTGATCGATGCTATGCACTTATCCTTTTCAGTTGTTTCTAGGCAGGTAAAGTATTCATTGAAGATATTGTAATGGCGCTGGAATGCCTCTGATAGGTCTGTGAAATTCTCTGGTAATGGTGGGATGGCGGAGTGTTCATAATCCGAATCAACAACCACAAATCCCTCTTCTATCCCCTGTCCTTTGTAGACATAGGATATCTGCTTTGAAAGAACCTCGCCATCTTCGGCTATGCAGTAAGTAAGGTTGTAGTACGGGACGAGAGAAACAGCCGGGTCCGATGGGGAAAGGCCTATTTCTCCAAGCTCAGATAGGGAAAGCTTGCTGTAATCCGCTTTGAACTTTACTAGCGTGCAATTCCTCCCACCTCCCTCGCCTTTTTCTACGCTGTATATTTCCAACCCACCGGCCTTTTCAAGAACCTCAAACCTTTTTCTTTCCCTTTTAGCCCTTTCATCCGAAAAAAGCGCACCCCTAAACCCATCCACTATCATCATTTCTTTTGTATCATTGGCAATGTCGCAGTACCTCTCGCCTAAAAAATCAAAGCAGAGGATAGAGCCATTTTCTGTGTAAAAAACCTCACGCGAAATCCCGAGCAATGTCTCTTTTATATAAGCATTCTTCCCATCCTGGCTCACAAAGAATGTCTTCTCAACATCGCCGATCTTCTCCTTTGTTGTGAACTGGTATGTTGTCTTTCCTTTCATAAAATCCGCGGATTTCAGGAGAAGCTCAAAACCCTTGTTTTTTCCCTCTTCTTTTCCATGCCCTTCTTCTGGAACAAGCGGCATCACTGTATTATACACCGCAAGCCCGACAATCACAATAAACAAAGCCACGGCCAGAACAATAATCCATTCATTTTTTTTCATAAGATCACCGAATGTTCGCATTAAATAAAAAATAAAAAAGAAACGGCTTTACCCGCAGCAAGTGCGGGGCTTCTTTTTGCAGCCTTTTTTCTTTTTTTCTTTCTTCTCTGCCATTTTTTCACCTTCCATGAGCGTATCTGGTTCTGGTTTTAATGATCTTTCCTCCTCTTTTCTGAATATTCTTTTTATTGATTCAATCAACCCCAAGTTTACCCCAAGAAAAAATTGGGCGGCAAGGCTTTTAAATTTTTCTTATTTTTCGGCAATTTCATTAGTTGGCAAAAATTTTTTTCCGCTTTTTGCAGGGATAAGGAATCCCCCATCGCAGAAAACAACAGCGATCGGGTGGTTTTTGAAAAATGTAATGAAGTACTCCCCACTTTGCAGTTTTTTCCTGTTTTTTATTTTTATGTTTTGAAGAAGCGCCTTTGCCTCTGCCTCATCTAAATGAACGGTGTTTTTTGTTGCAAGTTCGCCGAATGTTCTTGCGAACGCATCCGTTGGCCTGTTTGCATAAACCAGAATCCCCCTTTTTCCCTTTATCCCTATGGGCATAAGTGTTTTCGCGAATGCCCTTATCCCCTCTTTCTTCTCTTCAAACACGATATTTTTTGGAAAAGCAATACCGAATTTTTCCTCAGCGAATTTTTTGAAATTCATACTTTCACCATTTTTGCAATGAAAAACCCCTCGCTCTTCAGGTGCCATGGATACACCCTCCAAACCCTTCTGAACTCATTCCCGTACTCGCTCAAACCATTTTCATGAGGGATATCATAAGGAATATCTATCCCAACAAGTTTTGCATTCTCCCTCTTCTCGAGAAGGTATGCAACAACCTCTTCATTCTCCTCCTTTGTGTATGTGCATGTTGAGTACACAAGGGTTCCACCTGGTTTTAGGGAATCAAAGGAGAAGAGGAGAATTCGTTTCTGTAAATAAGAAAGTTTTATGCTGTATTTCAGATTCCATTTTATGTACGCATAGGGATCAGAGCCAAGGTTAGAGCATGGTGCATCAACCAAAACCCTGTCAAAATAGTCCGGCCTGAGTAATTTTGCACCATTCCGCTGGGTCACTACAGTGTTCAAAACACCCAGCCTGTTTATGTTGCTTATGAGAGCACTTATCCGCTCTATTCTAACATCGTTAGCGTAAATAATTCCCTTGTTTTTCATCATTGCGCTCATCTGGGTTGTTTTTGAACCCGGTGCAGCGCAAACATCATAAACTTTTTCATTTTCTTTTGGCCAAAGGATTATTGGCGGGAGCATGGAGGAGAGGCTTTGCGTATGCATATACCCTAAAAAATACTCTATTGTATTTCCGACCTTTATCCCTTCATCCAAAACAAAAAACGCATTATCAAAAAAAGTGCGTTCTAATTTTAATTCACTAAATTCCATAAACCTATCAACGGTTATCTTGATTTCATTGACCCTTATAGAAGGTTTTATTTCCTTAAGCATTTCATTCATATCCTCTCTCCCAAAAACCATAAGCCATTCTTTGTACTTTTGATACTCCATAGAAGAGAATGCGAAGAAAACATTAAAAAGACAAACCGCGGGGGCATGCGGTGAAGCAACCCTCACCAAACAGGTGAGGGCTTCGGTGCCGCCCGAACCCTCAGAAAAGTTGGGCGGCACTTGCTTCGCCGCATGGGGGCAAAGCCCCCTCCCCAGTTTTTCCTTGATTTCCTGACCCTCCCCCAAAATTTTCATTCAAATGTGAGGGGGGTGATTTTGCGAGCGTAGATTTTTAAGCGCTTATTTAGAAAAAGAGTATATGATTAGACATTCTTGCGGGGTAGTGGCATTATTCTCAAGAAAAGGAATTGTTGATATTGCAAGCGCTGGGACGCTTGCGCTAAGATTCATCCAATCAAGAGGCGAGGATGCGTGGGGGTACAGCGTTCTCAACGGAAAAAGAATAAAAACAAGAAAAGGTATTGGGTTGGTAAGAACGAGCAGCGAGAAAGGGAAGGTAGGAATATTCCACGTGCGGTACCCAACGACCGCAGTTAAAATATTATCAAAAAAAGATGCGCAGCCTTCTCATAAAGGTAAGCTTGCGGTTGCGCATAATGGAAACATATACAATTACGACGAGATAAAGAAAGAGTTTGAAGGAAAGTACTCTTTCAAAGGTTCTGCTGACTCAGAGGCAATACTTGCTATTCTTTATGAACAGCTCGAGAAAAGAAAAACGGTTGAAGAGGCACTCGTTGGGCTCTCGAAAAAAGCAAAAGGAAGCTACGCGCTTGTCGGTATATGGGGAAACAAGCTTTTTGCAACTAAAGACCCATGGGGAATAAGGCCCTTAGTATTCGGGTGGAATGAAAATTTTTATGCATTCGCCAGTGAAACAGTAGCCTTCCAGCCACTGAATATATTCAATTACGAAGAGGTGAGGCCTGGCGAACTCTATGTAATAGATAGAGGAAGGGTGATAAAAAAACAGATTCTTGAAAGCAAAAAGGAAAGAAGGTGTATGTTTGAGTTTGTTTATTTCGCGAACCCGGTTTCATTTGTTTTTGGGGTGAGCGTCTACAAGGTTAGGTTTGCGCTTGGTGAGAAGCTTGCAAAAAAACACCCAGTAAAGGCAGACTATGTAGTTCCAATACCAGACACAGCAAGAACTGCAGCAGAAGGATTTGGTATAGCATCCGGGATACCGGTAAAGGAAGCGATAGTAAAGAACAGGTATGTTGGAAGGACATTCATACAACCATCGCAAGAGAAAAGGGTGGAACTTACAAAGCAGAAATATTTTTTCCTGAGGGAATTTATAGAAGGAAAGAGAATTGTTTTGATCGATGATAGTATAGTAAGGGGAACAACGCTACGGGCGCTTATTAGAAGACTCAGAGAGTTTGGCGCAAAGGAGGTTCATTTAAGGGTAACCTGCCCGCCATTGAAGGGCCCTTGCTATTATGGTGTGGATATGAAAACAGAGGAGGAGTTAATAGCTGCTAAAAAATCTATTGAAGAGATAAAAAATTTTCTAGATGTTGACAGTTTAGCCTACATAACTATAGAGGAGTTAAAGGAAGTTTTGGGCGGGAACATATGCACCGGATGCCTTAATAAAGAATACCCTGATAAGTGATTTTATGGCCGTTGTTAGGGTTAAGGTTGAAGAAATAGAAAAAATGACTGGTTTTGGAAAGGAGCAGATTATAGATGGATTGACTAGCATAGGGATGCCGAGTGAGGAAAAGGAAGGTGGGGTGCTTGATGTAGAGGTCACGCCGAACAGGCCGGATCTGCTCTCTGTTGAGGGTCTGGCAAGGGCGCTCTCCTTCTATTATGAAAAAGTGGTTTTTAGAAAGTATGCCGCTGAGCGAAAGGAAAATTTTGTTGTTGTTGACAAAAGCGTCAAGGAGGTAAGGCCATACATAACAATGGCGAAGGTTGTTGGTGTTGAACCAAGTGAAGAGGTCTTTCTATCGCTTATACAGTTGCAGGAAAAACTCCATGAAACACTTGGAAGAAAAAGGAAAAAGGTCGCTATCGGTATCCATAATGCGGATGCTGTTGTGTTCCCGATCGTTTACAAAACAGTTGAGGATATCATGTTCGTTCCGCTTGAATTTGATAGAAAAATGAGCGCCAAACAAATCTTGGAGGAACACCCAAAAGGAAGGATGTATGCGCACCTTATAAAGGAGAATAAATACCCGATGCTAATAGACCAAGAGGGTGTTATATCATTTCCACCCATAATAAACAGCGAGAGAACAAAACTCACCCCAGAGACGAGGAATTTTGTAATAGATGTCACCGGAACGCATGAGGAAGCGGTATCGCAGGCGCTTAATATTATTGTATGCGCGCTTGCGGACAGAGGAGGGGTTGTGGAGCAGGTTAGTGTTAATGGTGAGTGGTACCCTAAGTTGGAGGAAAGAAAACTAAGGGTTAAAAGAAAGTTCATAAATGATGTGCTCGGCATCCAGCTTGGGGAAGAAGAGATAAAAAAACTTCTAAAAAGAACCGGCATTCACTATGAATCCGGAGTTGCGACAATCCCACCATACCGAGTGGATATCCTAGATGAGATAGATATCGTTGAGGATGTGGCGATAGCTTATGGATATAATAAGTTTAAACCAGAGGTACCGCCGCTTTATAATGAGGGGAGAGGGAGGGAGAAGAATAACTGGCTTGTTGAATTAATGATTGGGTTTGGGTTTAATGAAGTAAGGACATTCTATCTTACAAACAACACAGACCTTGAAAAAATAGGTTTTAGTTGGAAAGCAAAAAAAGATATAAAAAACCCCCTCAGTGAAGAGTGCACTGTGATAAAACCAACAACCCTTATTTCTTTCTTGAAAGTGATAAGTGATAACAAAACCGCTGGCATGCCGCAGAAAATATTTGAGATAGGTAAGGTTTACAGAGAATATGGAGAGAAAGAGGTTCTGGCTGCGGCCATAACTAATGAAAAGGTTAGTTTAAATGACATTCTTCCAGTTCTTTTTTATATCGGCAAAGAAAGTGGAGAGGAGATCAAACTACAGCAACAGGAAATTGAGGGTTTTATTCCTGGAAGAGCGGCAAAAATAATAAAGAATGGGGAGGAATGCGGGTTTGTTGGTGAGGTGCACCCACAGGTCCTTAATAATTTCAACATTCAAACACCTATTGTTTTCTTTGAGATGGAGTTAGAATAGAGTTAGAGGAGAGTGGTATGGCCACCCCCTGTAGTTCCACTATTTTTGATCAAAATAAATGTTATTAAAAACTTATTGAAGTTGGTTTATTGTTTGTGTTTTGAATTTATAAACAACGATGTATGAGGAGTATTTTTTGAAAAACAAATCTAGAACTTTTTCCATATCTTCTGGGGCGACCAACATTGATTTTGTTTTCCAGTTTATTTCTATATTACTGTCTAAAATTTTTCTCAATTCATAGTAGAACCTACGCTTTACTCTGTTATACTCTTTTACATCTTTACCAAACAAATCATAAACATATACAATCATAATGTAACTATAGTTACATAACATTTTTATTCCTTTACTTATTAAAAAATAGTGGAATTATGGGGTGCCCCCATGCTAAATATTCAATTTAGAGAATACCAACAAAAGATTATAAACTCGATAATAGAAAAAGGAAATACTCTTGTCGTTCTTCCAACAGGCCTTGGTAAAACACTCATAGCGTTCGGTTTGTTTGATTTTTTTTGGGATAAAAAACAAGGAAAATTTATTTTTTTAGCTCCAACAAAACCACTCACCATCCAACATTTTAAAAGTTTTTTAAAAATAAGTGATAAAGGTGCCGAAGCTGCCATCATAACCGGCGAACAACAAAAAACTAAGAGGAGAGAACTTTATTCTAAAAAAATTATTTTTGCAACCCCGCAAACAATAAAAAACGACCTTTCTTCTTTCCTCAACCCAGACGATGTTTCTGTAATTGTCTTTGATGAGGCCCACCGGGCGGTTGGGGGTTATGCTTATGTTGAAATTGCAAAAAAATGTAAAAAGGCGCTCATTCTTGGGCTTACGGCATCACCCGGAGGTAAAAAGGAGAGAATAGAAGAGGTGCTTCTGAACCTGAACATAAAAAATGTTGAGATAAGAGGGCCAAAAGATGCTGATGTAGAAAAGTATGTTATGGATAAAAAAATAATCTGGCTCCACACAGAGCTCCCTCAGACGCATACAAAAATAAAAAAAATAATCAACAAGTTAATCGAAGAGTATCTCGGGATTTTCAAAAAACATAAGATCCAGGTTCCTTTAAAAAGAAAAGGAGACCTTCTTAAACTCAGGCAGAGCTTATTAAAGATAAACCATCCGATAAAATTCAAGCTTCTTATGAACTATACCTGTCTTGTCCACCTAAACCATATGGAGGAACTTCTCGAAACCCAGGGTATCACCAGCCTTCTTAACTACATCTCAAAACTAAGGGAAAGGGCAAAAAAAACTGCTTCGGCAAAGAGGCTCCTTGCGCAGCCTGAGATGGCAGAGATTATCAAAGAGGCGTCTTTATCTAAGGAAGACCATCCAAAAACAACACTCCTTTTAGATCTCCTTGAGAAATTAAAAAACAAAAAAATCCTTATATTTGTGCAGTACAGGGACCAGATCGATTACCTCCTCTCTATCTTGAAAAACAAGGGGTACGGTGCGGAGAAATTTGTTGGGAAGCGTATGGGGTTTACTAAAAAACAACAAGAGCAGATCATTGAAGATTTTAGGCATGATAGGTTCAACATTCTCATATGCTCTAGCATAGGCGAGGAAGGGATAGATATACCATCAGCCGATGTTGTGATATTTTATGAGCCGATCCCAAGTGAAATAAGAGCAATCCAGAGAAGGGGGAGGGTTGGCCGGCTTAAGGAGGGGTACATCTACATATTGATAACAAGAAAAACACGGGATGAGGCATTCTACTGGTCTGCGATAAAAAAAGAGAAGAAAATGGTCTCCATACTAAAAAACTATGCTTTTGGAAAACAAATAAAGAAACAGGAGGAGAAAATAGAAGATGAGAAAAAAGAAAAAGAGGAAAAAACAGAAATAGAAAGAGAGAGTAAAGGGAAGCATCAGGCCCAACGTTCTCTTATGGATTTTCTTACTTAATCCTTTCCAATTTTTTCAAAGGCTTTGCCTCCTTTTTCTCCTCTTTAAACAACCCCCCTCCGAGTCCTCCACCAAACCCACCGAGATTGATTTTTCCTCCAGAGCGAAGGTAGTAGAAAACACCAGCGATTATGAGAAGGATAACACCGAGCCAAAGTATTAAATTCCCGCCGCCCGATTTTACCTTCCCAAGGGCAAGGAGGATGTTGTTTGCGGTGTTCATTGCGTTGACATACCTTCCGTTTGCTATGCTTTGCTTTATCGTTTCTACTCCGCTTTCTACACTATTCTTCGTCTTATCATCCAAACTCGGCTTTGCCTTAGCGAACTCCACCTCAACAACATGAAGCATTTCCTCAGCGCTCTTCTTGAAAATGTTGAGCTTTCCTTCCAACTCCTCTTTCAGTTTCCTGAGTTTCTCAACCCTCTTCAAAATCTCCTCAGGCTTATCCGTCTTCTTCACTTCCTTTTCTATGGTTGAAAGTTTTTCGGAGTAATACTCTGGTAAGAATTGGAAGAGGCTTTCGTAAGGTGTTTTTTTGCCATCATTATATTCGTTTTTATACTTAGTTACCAGCGCCTCCACATCCTCCTTTACCTTTTCAAACTCTGCAAGTGCTTCAGTCAGTCGACTGTTTTTACTCGCTGCCGTTTGCTCAAAAGCACTTCTTATCTTTAGAAGACTTGCGTAAACATCAACATGCGGGGTATAATCCCCTTCGCTAGCCCTGGCCTTCTTGTAATTTGTTTCGAACTCGTTAAAATACCCATCGAGTGTTGGGTTAGCAACACCAAGCCTATAATACTCCTTCTTTTTCTCCCCAACCTCGCTGAAAGCATCCTTCAAAAACTTTCCAGCCTCTTTTTCCAACCAATTCCTATCAAACTCCTTTAACCTCCCCACCCTCTCCTGGATGTCTAGTTTCTCAAGCTCTGCGATGAAGTTCTCTATTGTGGTTTTTCTTTCTCTCAATGAATCCACAAACCCGCCGCTCAACCCAAGGCTATCTGCCCTTGAAAGTGCTTTCTTTATCTGTTCCAGTTGCTCGTTGACATAAGCAAGGTATTTCTCATACTCCGCCTGTGCCTTCTCACTCTCTCTTGAATATTTCTCCCAAAGCGCCTCTGCTTCCTTGAGTTTTTCCATCGCTGTGTTCACATCACCGTTCTGGTAAGCAAGAATCGCATCATTTAGAGCCTGCTCGGCTTCTGGGCATTTCTCCTCATCAATCTCATTGTTGAGCTCGTTTATCTTCCCGTTTATATAGTCGTTTACATTCTTTATCTCATACTTTATGTGTAAGGTTGTCTCGCCCTCATCAACATCATAAACGGTTATTTCCCGCCCGTTTACCTTAACAGAAGCCCCACCGGTTGCATAAGCGCTTACCCCCTCACCCTCAACTACGAACTTCATCTCATCAATATGCATCTTCGCATCTATCACTATATCATAGCTCATCGTTGTTGTGGTTCCGATTGTGATGCTGTTATGGTTCTTTTCCTCCCAGTCGTATGCATCTATAACAGTGTACGCGCCCTCTATTTCGTAAGATTTTGCATAAAACCTCTTGTTTATGAAACCAGAGGCGCCATCGAATTCATACCCGTCTATGCTTATCCTTTCCCATTCATCCGGGAAATATAGCCCTTGGCTAGGTGCAATGAATTCCACGAGTCTGCTGTCTCTTACATCAGCCTTCCCATCATATCCGGTGGCATAAACCTCCCTGCTCGATGTTGAGGCGATTATCTGTGATGTACTCACAACAAATGTTCTTGATTCAAAAGGTTGGAATTCCTTTGGGTAAATGGTGAGCGTTTTTCCGTCAGAAACAACCCCAACAACCTCCCCGCTTACCTCGCTCTGTGTAACCTCAAATGGAAAATCGAATGATTTTTCCCCGCCACCTACAGTGAATGCGTTTGGGTTTGTTGCGTATATGTACATTGTAATATGACTCTCTTCATCAAGCCTTGCTGGCTCGAAGTCCTTCGAGTATGTCCATATTATGCTTCCTGCATACGCCTCTTCCTTTTTGCTTTCCATCTCTGCCAAAATATCCAGGTACCCCTGCTTCAAAGCAGCAAGATGGCCAAGCGCAGCCGCAAAATCTATCTTCCCATCCTTTATGTACCCAGCCTCGAGCGCGCGAAGTTCTGGGAGAAGGTAATCGAGCCCACCGTTCGCTGTCTTTATTCCATCGTATATCTCCTCCCTCAAATATTCAAGGTCTCCGTATGCAATGAGCGCTTTATTCAGTATCATATCCATAACTTTTCTTAACCCATCTATCGCTTCCTGCGTCGGCCCTAGGGAAACATAATACTCATAAAGGCTTCTCTCAGTTGTGATATCTATTCCATCTGTCTGGGCCCTTGAGAGCATACCCTCAACCTCTGCTTTTAGGGTGTTGAACTGCTCTTCCATCTCCGGGCTCGTTGCATTGGCCGGAACAAAAGCTGCAATGGCAGCGTTCGCAAGCTCCCATGCCCTTTTATAATGCATAGCCTTTTCCCCTAATGTTGAAGCGGATTCGCCGGATTTGAACTCATCCTTTGCCTGTTTCAATATTTCAGGGTCTGCTTTTCCCTCAGCAGATGCTATAGAATGAGAGGCAGCATCCCGCAAATAATTAACTGTTTCCTCTGCTTTATCATACGCCTGTTTTGCATTCTCCTCTGCAGAGTTAAATTTTTCGTAGCAGTCCTTCTCGTATTCAAAAGCCCTCAGGAGCCAGTCCTCTGCCTTTCCAGCATACGCTGCTTCCGAAAGCCTGCAATCATCCTCCCCGGCCTTGTAGGCGTTTCCGGCTGCTTCGCAATCATTCTTTATGTCTGCTGTTCCACCGATTTCGAACTTCCCTCCGATGTATGCAAAATCAAGTTCAGAAAGTTTCTCGCTCCTGCATTTTCCCACCCACTCCTCCGCATCCGCTTTTTTATTCTCAGTTTCCACCTTTGCGATGTTGTAATCATCGATCGCGTTTTTCATCGCGAGCGCGCATTCATCCGTTTTCTTCTCAACATAAGGGATGGCAACATCCCATATCCTCATCATTATTACAGAGTAGTTTGAGGTGTTTATGAGGCCGGTGCTTTTCATCTCTTTATTGTACCCGTTTATCCCGCGTAAGATCTCCTCATGCCAGCCCAATGCCGAGGAGCTTCCTGCCTGGGCTTCCAGTAATTCCTGCGAAATTCCGTTGCATGTCTCCTTCCCTTTCCATGTGTAGTTTGGGTCGCACATTCCAGCCCATGTTAGGTTTTCATATGCTTCTTTCAGAATATTATACTTCTCATTCGCTTTTTTTGCGCTCATCTCGAGCGCCTGCGCAGAACTGCTCATGGTTGCCTTCCAGTAGATATCATACTCATCGCACGCCTTGTAGGAGTTTACGATATCAGAAGCAACATACGCAGTGCACACCCCCCCACTCAGCAGCCATTCACCTGGCGTTGCTACCCCCCAACCGTTCAGGAAAAGCATGCATGCATATGCTTCGGCGGCTTTCGCGGTGTCATTCGCCCTGAGGGCATCCTCGCGCGCATTACTCACCTTTTCATATATTCTGTTTATTATACCTTCTGCGAACTCAATCCCCCCGTTTTTAAAAACAAAATAATATTCGCACTGCTGTTTTTTCGCGGTCGCGATGGCGTACTGCTGCTTCGCATAGGCTATCTTTTCTGAAACATCCGCGTCCTGCACGACCACGGTCTCAAGCGCCAGGCCATCCAGCGAACTATGCATCTCTGTGCTGAGAATCTCGTTTTTGTAGTAGGAGTTTATCCACTCCCCTTCCCATGGCTTGCTTATATAATCTGGTAGTTTGCTTACTTCCCACTCAACCTCAAGAGAGAACACCAGCCCCAAAAGAACCAAAAACAAGAATATTTTTCGCATATTTCTTATTTGCGCGAGAGTTTTTAAAAGATATCATTATAACTACTAGGGGTCAATAATATGCACAAAAGAATTGCGGATTTTTCGCTGAAGTTAATGAGCAAGGTTTTTAAAAACATTCAATCAACTCCCAACGGGTGAGAAAATGAGATTATCATATTCCAGCGCTGTTGGTTTCGCGAGGGCCATAGATGCTGTTGGAAACCTTGTGGATGAGGGTCAGTTTAAGGCAAAGAAGGAGGGGCTTTCTTTAGTTGCGATGGACCCGAGCCAGATATCGATGGTTATATTCAGCATGCCAAAGGGGATTTTTTCAGAATACCAGAGCGAGAATGAGGTCCTTGGGTTGGACATAGATTACTTCAAGAAAGTTCTTAGGCGCGGGAAAACCGATGAGAAGATCACATTGGAAACAGAAGAGAACAGGCTCATTTTAACATTTGAGGGCGGGAAAAGAAAGAGGACGTTTAAGATCCCGCTCTTAGATTTAACAGAGGGGGTTTCAAAAGAGCCTTCTATAGAATACAACAACCGCATAAAGCTTGTTGCGGATGCTTTGAATGAATTGATAAACGATGCAAAGCTCATCTCAACCCATATCCGGCTTGTGCTTACACCAGATGGTCTTAGGGCAGAAGTAAAAAGCGAGAGCGGTGAGCTAAACGTTGATATAGAAAAGGATGATGAAGCGGTTGCAGAGATATCTGTTGAGAATGGCGCGAGGGCATCATTCCCGCTCCAATACCTAGAAGACATCATGAAAGCCGCGAAGGGGACCGAGCCCGTTACCCTTTACCTTGAAACAGACAGGCCGCTTAAGTTGGAGTACAATATAGAGGGTGCTCTTGCAAAATACTATCTTGCACCAAGAATAGAAACAGAGTGATCAGGCCTCTTGCACTAGGCCAATCTTTTTTCCAACCTCAAGCAAAAAATTGTTAATCTCCTCTATTACTATCTCCCACCACTCCTTTTCCCTTTCATGCCTCTCAACAAGTACAGCAGGCTTTCTTATCTCGAACCTCTCCTCTTTTTCGCTGTCCAAAAACTTTGCCCGCACATTGGAATAATAGATGTATCCATCCTCAAGAGCCCCTTCATTTACCCTATACTTAAAAACAACCGTTTCATGCGGCTTGAGGATTATTGTTTTTTTCTCTGAATCGCTTATGTTGTTTGGGAAGCCTACCTCATACCCGCCGAAAACATAGAAATCGTTCTTGTTTTCTACCTTTACTATAAAATACGGCCATGAATATGTTATGCTTATATCCGCTAGGTCAAACCCCTCTTCCCGCTCAGGGTATGTGTAGAGCGAATACTCAAAATCAACTACCCCATTCCGTAACTCAACAAAATCATACATCCTTTCCTTTCTCTTCCCTATGTTCATGGCAATCCTTCTTCCATCGAGAAAACCAACCTGCCCGTAAGTTGGGTCAACATCAATCCACCCATAGTTTGGAACATAGGCCTCCACCCAAACATGCGGCTCCCACTTCTCAGAGTAGGCATACCCATAAATCATCCTGTTCTCTATCCCAACGGCGTTCAGCATCGCCATTAGAAGGTGGGCGTATTCAACACAAACCCCTTGTCTTTCTTGAAAAACCCTTACAGCATCCTTTTCCCCAGCTGCAGATTCATTGTAGTTGACATAACTATGAACAAAGTCATTAAGTGCAATTATCGTTTCAAGCACACTTTCATTTTTCAACTCCTCTGCCTTTGCCTTTATAGACCCATCATACATAACCTTTTCATTATCCGAGTAGATGGGTTGTCCGGCAAGGGCCGGGTCCTCCCTTATCTTCGGGAGGTAGTACGAGATCACCTTTGCCGTACCGTACACAAAGTTCTCTGTTTCAGGATACTGCCTCTCATACACCATATAGTAATTCTCATTTTCTTTCTTGATACTGGCCGCTGTGCTCGTTTCTATACTTGTTATATTCTGGTATGGTGTTTCGGCTATGAAAATCCCCTTTACATAAAGCCATTCAGCATTTGGGGTTGTGTTCACAACCCATCTTTTTTCAAAACCACCCTCCCAAAGACCCGTGGAAAAAACGCAAACAAATAACAAAAAAACCGCGCCGCATTTTTTCATCATTCTTCTATCCTCTCAACTCCTTCATCTTTTTGATCTTCTTCTCTATATTCTCCCTTGTACCTATATCCTTTCTGTAGAACAGCGGGCCTTTTACGCACATTATAGCTCCCTCAGCGGTAAAGCGCGCTTCCTCCAAACTATCTCCTTTACTGAAAAGCGCAACAGCCCTTGAACTGGTTGTGTATATCTTCCCTTCCTTTTCATAAACAGAGCCGAAGTAAAGCTTTGCCCCCTTGTTCCACACGCATTTCTCATCAATCTTTATCTCCGCATCCTTCTTTGGTTTGTCAGGATATCCCTCAGGGACTAGGTACTTTACAACAGTGCTCTTTTCTGCAAAAACAGCCTGCTTAAGCCTTTTCTCAATCATGCTCCAGAGTATCTCCACAAACTCTGTTCTCAGCAATGGAAGGACATTCATCGCTTCCGGGTCTCCAAACCTCGCGTTGTACTCAAGAAGCCTAACACCATCGGCTGTTGCCATAAACCCTCCATAAAGAATGCCCGTAAAAGGAACACCCTCCTTTTCCATGGCCTTTACTGTTTTCTCCATGATCTCCATCGCTTCATCAAGGTCTCTTCTTTCCATAAAAGGAAGAAGCTGGCCTGTGCTGTAAGACCCCATGCCCCCGGTATTACCTGATATAGCAACCCTGCCATTTCTTCTCACCAAAACAAAACCAGTTGAAACGGTTACGCAGCCGACATAACCATCATAATCAACAGTTTTTACATGATTTTTTCTTATACATGTTTTCTTCTTCGGTTTTATCTCTATTGAATAAATTGGGTTTGCAGGATAAAGTTTTTTGTTGAGTGGATTAACCATCGTTGTTCTTCTATCTACGGTTATCACACCACTGTGGCCGGTCTTTATTATCATCTCCTGTAAGTCATCGGAAAGTTTCTTTGAACTTGTAGAAAACCTCATCTTGCCGTGGTGAATATCGCCATCCCCCATGCAAAATGCTTTTAAAAACTCCAAGATTGTTTCTTTATCAGCATTTTTTATGTATGAAGGAACATATTTCTCATTTGAATTACCGAATTTTTTTAGATAGGTTGCAAGCTGTATTGAATTGATTCTAAAACCATTTTTCTCAATACTAAACTTAAATGGAAGTTTTCCAATGATTTTTTTCATGGCTTTGAAGTGCTTGGATTTTTTACTTTGGCAGATGTAGACGCGCCCACTATTCCTTTTATCAATACTAACATAACCCTCAGAAAGATACAGCCCCAAGAACCTTGCCCATGTTCTTATATCTATTTTTATTGATTTAAACCTAAAATGTTTCTTATATCCTGGTAGGTTGAAATACTTCCTCTTTCTCCCTCCATTCCAATTTGCAGCTTGCAGTATATACCTTTCGCCTTTATAACGCCCAGCCTCAACTACCTCAAGCCTATTTTTTCCCTTCCTTCTCTGCAGTAGCATCCTGTGATTCGGTGTCACGAGAAGATCGATATCCCTATTCTTAAAACTGATCATTTTTCCACTATACTTCATCCAGTAAATTTTTTTTGGTTTCTGGAATTGTAGAAAATTCCAGCGCGGGTTGTATACCGCAACCTTATCCTTTTCTGTAAGCTTATCGAATCTTTTCCATCCGTTATTTGTTAAAATCTCGGTGTCCGAAGAATAACAGTTTGGCCCCGTGTCGTTTTCAAACGCCCTCTTAAAATCTTGAACCGGAGGCATCGCGCTCATCCGCGAGCCATCAACGAATGCCTGCAGGCTGAACTCCTCGCCCACAAGTTTTTCCTCAACCACAACCACACCATCTTTTTTCAAAATCTCCTCTGCGTATTTTTTCGCCTCATTCTTTGTTTTGAAATGATCGCCCATTACCTTTACTCCCTTCCCACCCGTGAGACCCACTGGTTTAACCGCAACTTCTTCGAGCTCTTTGAAAGCCATTTTCAGCTCCTCCTCACTCCTCACTACAAAGTGCTCAGGTGAGCCAGGTATTTTATGCCTAGCGAGAAGCTCTCTTGTGTATGCCTTGTCCCACTCTATCCTCGCCGCCTGTTTTGTTGGGGAGGCAACAGGTATCCCGGCGTGCAGGAGCGCATCCGTAACGCCAGCAGCAAGAGAGGGGTCAGAGCCGACAAATGCAATATCTATCCCTTCAGTCGTTGCCCAAAAACCTATCGTTTCAGGGTTTGTGATATCGCCGATAAAATACTTCTCCGCAAGCCTCGCTATCCCAGGATTTTTGTGGCCCATGTATGCATAGAGGACAGAGCTTTTCGCGATCTGCTCAGCGATCGCATGCTCCCTCGCCCCATGGCCTATAAGAAGAACCTTCATGTTTCAATATCTCAAACAGATTTAAATAGTTTTGCGCCGCCGAATAAAAAATCTATTTTTTCAAAACCCAAAGGCCCGGCGTGCTCGATGTTGGCCCAATCACCATTTCCACTTCAAAGAACAGCGAAAACAGGCTCTCACTCTCCTTTGGTGTGAATATCACCCTTGTTCTCGGTGGGTTTGCGCATGTTCCAAGGCATTCGTAATCCCCTATCTCTTTTAATCTTTCCGCCAGCATCTCCTCGTAAAACACCCCACCCTCTATCGCAAACCCCGGTGTCATGATGTACGCCCATCTTCTCAGGTCCACGGGCATGCGCATATACCCGTTATGGGTGCGCGGGACATGAGAAAACTCTCTTAAAACAAAATACCCGCCCTTCTTCATCATCCACCATGCCTTCTCAAGAAATCCCGCTACAGCCTCTTTTGTTCCAAGATACCCAAGGATCGCATCCCCTAAAAGAATGGAGTATCTGTTTTTTTCGCAGAAATCGCTCCCCCAATCCTCCATCACAACCTCTTCGTTTTTCGGCTCAACCCCAAAATCCGATTTCAGTATCTTTGTCATTGCTCTGTAAGAGACCTCTGATTTTTCATACACCGTTATCCTTGCATTTTTCATCCATGCCCTAAACTCAGGTGTCGCACCGAATATCAGAACCTCCTTCCCCACCTCAGAGAGCAAAGGCCCTACCCTTTCCCATTCCCCTTTCCACTTCGGCCTTCTAGGCCATTTTACATCCTTCCACTTCTCAGCAAGGCTTTCCCATCCTGCCTTGTTTTTCTCCGCTTCTTTCTGCATGCCATTTTTCTCCGGCCTCTTTTATATTTAAAATTTATTACAAAAAATGCAAAATTTTAAAAAAATTATGTAAAAAATTTTACATATGCGCAGCACAGAAAACAAGAGGAAGAAGGTACCGGATATAGTTAAAGCATTCCTTCTAAGCCGCCCCCTCCTCCTAAAATACGCTATGGATGGCTTAGTAAACACAAGCGCACTCGCTAGGGTGATAAAGAAAGAGACAGGGATAAAGAAAAGCGATGAGGCTGTGATCGTATCCCTCCACCGGTTCCTATCAACATTTGAGGGCATCCCGAAGGTTGATGAGAAAATAGCAAGGGATGTGCTTGAAAACACCTCTGTGAACATCCGGACGGATTATGCCGTTGCTGTCGTTGAGGGTTTTGTTGATTTTAAGGCCGATGTTGAGATATACTTCGGAAAAACATCTGTTTTTATAGGTGAAGAGAGCTCCTTAAACAGGCTAAAACAGAAATCCATCTTCTACCGCGATGCCCTAGCCCTCATAGAACTAAAACATAAGAAAAACATAGAAGACATTCCCGGCATAATGTTCCATATCCTCTCCAGGTTCTATGAGAAGAACATAAGCGTAGTTGAGATGTTCAGCGCATGGAACGCCACCTACATAGTTGTGGATAAGAAGAACATAAAAGATGTTTTTGAGATGTTCTTTACCCAACCTGCCGAGTGAACGATTCCTACATGCAAAGGGAGAGTGCCCGCAGATAATTTTTCCTACTTCTGGCCTTTCTTTTCTCCTTCCTGTTGCTTTTCCTGCTTTTTTCCCTCCCTCCTTTTTATCCCTAGGATTCTGCGAAGCTTATCAAAGAAACTTTCCTTCTTCTCATAAACAGCAAACCTTCTTTTTGGGTATGCGCCAATAATCTCGAATTTGTATTTCATGGTACCACTATTTCCTCTTTATATACCCATCTTTGAGAAGCATCTCCAAACCTTCCTCCACCCTTTCCGGTGCAACTCCGTTTATTTTTGCGAACTCCTCAACATCTATCTCCCCATCGTGAGCTTTAAGCCATTTGTATATCCTCTCTTTTAGCAGCTCCTCGCTCATCCCCTCAAGCTTTTCTATTCTTTTCCCCAAGCTTACCCTCTTTTTTTCGCACTCTAGGAGAAGCCTTGCGTTCTCTTCACTACTCCTCACAAGCTCTTCATACTTGTGCTTCAATTCATCATACCTCTGCTGGAGGTCTGTAAGCTTTGAATGAACCTCAATCATGTCTGCGCCGATCATTTTCTGCATGTCCTCCAAAAACTCAACCACGTGGTTGTAAACCGGAATCGCGTTTATCTCATAATACCTTTCCACGAGCTTAAGGGATGTAAGGAATACTGGAAAAACCTGCAGGAACCTCTGCTTTTTGTTGAATTTTGGCGGAACAGCATACTCTAACACTATCTCATCCGGGGCGAAAACTATTCTATAGAAAAGGAATGGCTTCCCTTTCATATCCTCTGCCTCTATCTTCTCAACAACTATGTTCTTTCCTTCGTACTCTATTCTCGTGAACCCCAAATCCCCGAGAAGGGAAAGTATCTCCTCCTCCCCTTTTCTTTTCGCCCGTATGATTATTTTTTCCACTTCCATTCTATCCACCCTATTCCTCCAAATAAAGGTCCACAACACCCTTTTCAGCCGTCCTTCTCTTCAAAAGCGCGAAAAGTTGTACTATGCTCCTCTCCTCTGCACCTATTTGCCTCATGAAGGCAATGATTGAGCTTCTTGCATACCCGAATTTTTCAAGCATCCCAACAAGCTTTACCCCATCCATTTTTCCATCGTTCTTCTCAAACTCCTGCCTTATCATGTTTATCTGCTCATCGCTAAGCCCCATTCCATAAAGCAGTTTTATGAACTGCTCCCTCTCCATTTCAATAGCCATCCCACCACCCTCCAATGAGTAAACAAACAAAGGATCCTCACCATCAATTCTTTTCAAAAGAAAAGTAGAAGCGCTAGCCCTTCTTTCAGCGAATATCATATGAACCGCAGCATCCCCGACCCCAAACCTCGCTATCTCATTATCTATAAAATCCGAATACCCAAGGGAATGCTGGACATACTCCCTGAACTCCTTCAAAACAAGCCTTAGGATAAACATAGTCCCAACATTACTGAATATAGTTTTATGAACATCGTTCGGATTCTGGCTCGCTACAATGAGCGCAAAGTTGTACTTCCTTCCCTCCCTTACTATCGTGATCACATCGCTCCTCTCATCCTGCGCTATCTTCCACGCCTCATCGAGCACAACGAAAAGATCTATGCCCTTCTCCTCTTTCATCTCCTTCCTTCTCATCTTCTCCTTTATAAATTGCAGAATTGTAAGCCCGGCAAGGCTCCTCATCTCCTCTGTTGGAAGGGAGTGGAGGTCTATGCAAACCAGTCCTGAGTTTAATAGATTTTCGAGTTTAAGGGTGGATTTTTTTGCGAAAAAGTCAGAACCCTCTGTTGTGTATCTCTTCAGCAGCCTCATGGCTCTTTTGTTCTTCTTTTCAAGATATTTCACAACATCCATGAGGGTTGGCTCTTTCTTTTTTTCATACACATACTCCAGCGCCTCTTCAATATCGTTCCTCTCATCCGGAAAGCTTTTCAGATCCGCGAGAATCTCAAGAGAGGAAAGGATCTGCTGTATCCTCTCGGATGGGCTCATCCCACCAAGGTCTAGAAGGTTAAGGTGCTCCTTCCCAAGGCTTATTACCTTCCCCCCGGCCTGCCTTACCCACCGGTCATACTCTCCAACCCAGTCTAAAATAATTGCGTTGCTGTTCCATATGAGAGCTGCCCTTGTAAGAAATGTCTTCACAAGATAGCTTTTTCCGCTTCCGGTAATCCCGCATATCGCAATGTGCGGGTTTATAACCCTCCTGAAATCCCAAAAAACAGGCACTTTCAAGAACCTTGTTTTTCCTACATAAATCCCTTTTCTGACATCTGAGATGAGGAGGTCCGGCTCTGGCTCTGGTGGATGGACAAGAGGCATCCTTGGTGCCAAATCCCTTGTGTAAACGGTCGTTGGCTCAAGCACTAGAACACCTCATCCTTCAATGCCTCGGGTGTTGGCGGGGCAAAGAATTCCCATTCAAAACATTTTAACATCTGCTTATCCGCAAGCTCAACAACATCCGCGCCCAGTGTTGAGCTGAGTATTGTCCTTATCTCCTTCGCCTGTCTTTTTACCTTTGCGACTGCTTCCTCTCTCGTTGCACCGCTCGCTGTTGTGGATGCAAATATTATAACCTCCAGCGGTCTTTCCCCACCGCTTATCCTTTCAAGAAGCCTGTTCCACATCGCAATCTGTCTGTCCAGAATGACTGCTTCTTCCTTCTCCTTTGAGCCGAGCTTTGCCCTCTTCACTTCAGCCATGCTCCTCTGTGTTTTTATCTCCTCTACATGCTTTGTAATATCAAGGGGCGCGAGAAGGTAGGATATCTTCACAACATTGTTCAAGCTAGAAATAGCCCTCTCAAAGCTCGCGAGAAGGGCTGCCCTTTCCTTCTCTCCCTTATCCAGCGTGCTCTCATGAAGCTTTATCTCCAAAAACTTTGTTGCCAAGTAGCCCGAGGGTGTTTTTCGAATAAGGTAATCCCGGGATGGTGGGATCTCATACCCATACCTTATCTCCACAATCTTCGTCTTTTGGAAGAAATATGGCATTATGAGATACCCATACTTCCATACAAGAAGGGTGAGGAAGGAAAAAATAACTGCAACCATCGCTGCGAAGGCATTTCCGCTCACGACTGTGTATATGAGCGCGGCAACTGAAACCAGCAGGCATCCTATGGTGATAAACCTATTCTCTACTCCTTCTATCACTTATATTACCCCCACGTTTAGTACGAAATGCGAACCGAGCATTTCTGTTATCGCAAGCATGAAAACGATGTTTGCCGCAAGGGCAATCACCGGCCCGACTATTACATAAAGTAGCAGTGCACCGTTCGCATCCGCCAGCCCCTTTATCGCAAGGATTAAATCACCTATAAAATCACCCGTGCTTAACCCATAAAGCTTTTCCGCAACCCTGTTGTTATCGTTCAACTCTGCGATGGGCATGGTTGCGTAGTTCGCGTTTTCATTTATGGCCTTGAAAGATGCAACCGTGCTGTCAATTATCGGCAAGGGCGATGGAACAATCAAAATAAAATACGGAAAAAGGAGATAAAAACCTATCGATGCGCCTATAAGAAAACCACCTATTTTTCTCGTTGCGAAGAAAGACCTGAAAATTATCCCGAGCGGAAGAAAAACGTTGAGCATTGTTTGGGTGATAAAATTCGCGATCTGGGAATTCATGGCCGCGAATGTGCTGTTTATGTTGAGCATCTTTATCCCGTCCCCAAGTGCTTCCCTCATCGGTTGCAATCCTTTAAGTATCTGTATATCAAAAGAGCCGAAGTAAAGCATTATGGATTCATAATACCCAAGGGCAAGGGATGTTTTTTCACCCTCGGTCATTAGAACAAAGGTTGCGTTTTCAACATTCGCCATCTGGCATGTGAGCTCTTCGGGTAGCCCCCCGCCGCATGTCAGAAAATCAACATCGTGTGAAATCTGCGTTATGGTTGCAACAATGATCGCAAATGCACCAACTATCGCCGCGTTCAGGACTGCCTGCGCAAGTTCTTCGACCCCAAAAAGCTCAAGCCTTTTGCTCCCTATCGCCTTCCCTACTCCTATCGCTATTCCAGATAGGATTATCATTATTGTTATTACCTCTGCGGCAATACTGCCTTGCCCAATTCCAACCTCCATGCCGCTCACAACCATTACTGGAGAAGCTTTGAAGAAATGTCCTGTATCGTATCGGCTGCGCCAACTATAGCGCCTATAATTATACCCCCAACAACCATTCCAACCGCAGCAGCCTGCCACTTTCCCCTAACTTCTGAAGGCTGAAGGTTTGAGAGCCCGTAAACAACCCCACCAAGAATTATCAAAATAATAGAAATCATCGGCCCGATATTTTTCAGTACTTCAACCCATCCAGCCACGAGCGTTTCTATGTATGCCATGCTCATTTTTATGCAGGAGATTATTTTTAAAATGTTGTGCTGGAAAGCCCGAAATCTCCAGAAAAAGAGTTTGCATCAAGCTCAATAACAAACAAAAGAAAATCGGCTCAAAATAAAAAACAAAAAGAAAAAAGAAATTAGTTAGAAATTCCTACCTGTTAGCTAGGATTAGAATCTCCTGTGCTTTCTGTAGCAGTCCCTGCAATAAACAGGTCTGCCTTCCTTTGGTTCGAAAGGAACTTCGCATTCTGCTCCGCAATCAGAGCATACCGCGTGGTACATCTTCCTTTCTCCACCAAATCCTCCTCTTCCTCTATCTCTATCCATTTTCTTTACCTCTTTTTTCTTTTTCTCTTAATAAACCAGAAATCGAATTTATTAAGAGTAATCTATTTACACCATCCAACTATTTAAACCTTTCATTTTTCAAACCTTTTCTTCAAAAGCCACCAGGCATTCAGCATTTTTTAACTATTTTTGCAGCCAGCGCACCCACCCCAACTATCAGCGTGGTTAGAACAATATTGAAAACCGCCAGCACGACGAGCAGAACAGCCCACATACCCTTAGGTACCGCAACCCTCAAAACCGGCCTTCCGATCACCGCCCCCACAAAAAGAAAAACATAAAAAACCGCAACCGCGATCGCTCCTGCGATTGCGCCGTTAACCAAAACCTCCTTCCAGCCGAACCTGTTTTTCCGCATCCACCATCCAAAGCAAAACGCGGTCAGCACAAGCAACACCCTGAAAACATCCGTTCCCAGCCCGCCATATTCATACATTCCAGTAATGACCGGTAAAAACTGCAGGGCGGTTATAACTGCTATCGCCGTAAAAAACATTTCCTTGCTCATTTTCATGCACTCATTTCCGCTCCATTCTTTTTAATCCTTTCTAAAATTTTAGAAAAACCTTTTCTTCAAAAGCCACAACGCAATCCTTGCCCCATCGCTTACCCTAAGCTTCGCAGCCCCACCCCTCTTTCTGTAAACTATCGGCACCTCGCATATTCTCATGTTTTTTTTCACAGCCTCGGAAAATAAATCCGCCTCAAGCTCAAAATGCGGAGCGGTTATTTCCATTTTCTTATATGCCTCTCTCTTGAAACCCCACATCCCAGAGCAGACATCTGTTATTTTCCTTCCGTAAAGCAAGCTAGCAAAAAAAGTAAGCCCAATGTTCCCAATTCTGTTTATTGTTTTCATCGCTCCCTCCTCAATTGTCCCTGCAAACCTCGACCCAATGACAACATCGCACTCTTTCAGTTTTTCCAGAAATTCCGGTATCTTTTCAGAAGGGTAGGTTCCATCCGCATCCATCATGATCAAAAAATCCGCGTTTATCTTTCTAAAAGCAACCCCAACTGCCCTTCCCTTCCCCCTCCCCTTCACAGAAATAATCTTCGCCCCGCATCTTTTCGCTATCTCAACGGTCCTGTCCTTGCTTTCACTGTCAACAACAACAATTTCATATTTTTTATTCACCTTTCTTATCCTCTCTATTGCATCCTCTATATTCTCCTCTTCGTTATAAGTCGGCAAAAGAATAACAGTTTTCATTTTTTCGCCGTCATTCCTTTCGCTTTTGCGAAATCTTCCAAGAAAAGCTGTATCCCTTTTTCAGTGAGTGAATGCTTCCACATCTCCTCATAAACTCTCGGTGGGATTGTCGCAATGTCCGCGCCAATTCTTGCAGCCTCCTCCACATGCTTCACGCTCCTCACAGATGCGACTATTACCTTTGTTTTGAATTTATAATTCCTGAATGCCTCCACTATTCCCCTAACAACCTCCATCCCATTCTGCCCAATGTCATCCAGCCGGCCAACGAATGGGGAAACATAGCTAGCCCCTGCCTTTGCCGCAAGAAGCGCCTGGGAAACAGAGAAAACAAGCGTAACATTCGTGCGCACACCCTTTTTTTCCAGAACCCTTACTGCAGAAAGCCCCTCCTTTGTAATCGGAACCTTCACAACAACATTCTTAGCCCATTTTGAAAACTCCATCCCTTCCTTTACTATCTCCTCCTTTTTCTGCCCGGCCCCTTCAACCGAAACAGGCCCCTTCACTATCCTTGCTATTTCCTGCACAACCTCCTTATGCTCCCTTCCCGGTGCATCCCTTAGTATTATTGTTGGGTTTGTCGTAACCCCATCGCAAAGCCCAAGCTCAACCGCGTTCCTTATCGCCTCAACATTTGCGCTGTCCAAAAATATCTTCATCCTCCCACCTCATCTTTTCATTTTCATTCCTTCCCTTACTTTTTTTGCAATCCCATCAGCATCAAGCCCATATTTCCTCAGAAGCTCCTCCGCAGAGCCGCTTTCCCCAAACTTATCATACATCCCATGCCTTAAAACCCTGCATGGGTATTCCTCGCTTAGAACCTCACAAACAGCGCTTCCCATCCCGCCGTTTACCTGATGCTCCTCAACAGTAACTATCAGCCCGCATTTCCTTGCCCATTCCACAACCGCCTTCTTATCTATCGGCTTTACAGTATGGCAGTCAATAACCGCGCAGTCAATTCCTTCCTTGCTCAGCATCTCAGCAGCCCTTAAAGATTCATAAACCATTGGCCCTATTGCGAATATTGCAACATCCTTTCCTTCCCTATAAACATTCGCTTTTCCTATTTCAAACTGGGTTTCTGGCTTTGTGAAAACAGGAAACTTTTCCCTGCATGTCCTTATGTACGCAGGCCCACCTCTTTCCCCGAGCGCTATGGTTGCCTTCCTTGCCTCCTCAAAATCAGCCGGCACAACAACAGTCATGTTCGGAAGAACCCTTGTTATTGCAATATCCTCAAGCGCCTGGTGGGTTGCTCCATCCGGCCCAACGGTTAAGCCGGTATGTGAGCCGTGCAATATCACATTTACATTGTTGTAGCATATACTTACCCTCACCTGGTCAAAATTCCTTCCCGGGTTGAACACCCCGTAGCTTGAGATAAAAACAGTTTTTCCGCAGGATGCTATCCCAGCAGCCACCCCAGCCATATTCTGCTCAGCAATCCCTACCTGCACAAACCTCTTCGGAAACTTTTCCTGAAACCAGTGCGTCCTTGCGGATTCGCTAACATCAGCAGTAAGTACCCAAACATCCGGGTTCCTTTCCCCAAGCTCCACCAGCCCTTTTCCAAACCCATCCCTGCTTGCCGCCCTTTCCATCTACCTCTCCTCCTCAATCTCCTTCCTTTCCTCTTCAAGAAGTTTTATTGCCTCCTCTGCCTGCTCCTTTGTCGGTGTTTTTCCATGCCATTCATTCAGAAACTCCATATACGGAATGCCTTTTCCCGGTATGGTGTTTGCGATTATCATCGTCGGCTTGTTAAAAACAGCCCTGCTTCTTTCGCATGCATCTATTATCTCCCTTACATTATGCCCATCTATCTCAACAACATGCCACCCGAAGCTCCTGTATTTCTCTGCAAGTGGCTCCAAGGGCATTACATCCTCAGTAAAACCATCTATCTGAATGTTGTTCCTGTCCATTATCGCAGTGAGATTTCCAAGCTTGTACTTAGCAGCAAACATAACCGCCTCCCAGATCTGTCCTTCATCATGCTCCCCATCGCTCGTTATGCAGTACACCCTCCATCTCTTATTCTCCCTCTTTCCGACCAATGCCATTCCTGCTGCTATGCTCAGCCCCTGCCCAAGAGAACCGCTCGTGTTCTCTATTCCCGGCAAACTCCCTCTGTGCGGATGCCCCTGCAGCCTGGAGCCGAGCTTCCTAAGGGTGAAAAGCTCCTCCTTTTGGAAATACCCTGCATTCGCAAGCGTTGCATAAAGAACCGGGCAGACATGCCCATTACTAAGCACAAGCCTGTCCCTTCCCTCCCAGTTTGGATTTTTAGGGTCATGATACATCACATGGAAATAAAGCGCTGCAAAAATATCCGCAAGCCCTATGCTTCCTGCGCTGTGGCCTGATTTCGCCTCAAGAAGCATCCTTATTACATCCTGCCTTATAGTGTTCGCCATGAGCTTTATCTCCTTTATGCTCATGTGCGTTCTACCCGGCATTTTTTTCTGCCTCCTCCTTTAGTTTTTTTATTGCCTCCCCGGGCTTCTCTGCTGAGAACACTGCGCTCGCTGTGTAAAATTTACTCGCGCCTGCCCTCGCAGCCCTTCCTATTGTTTCAAGGTTTATCCCCCCATCCACAGATACCCTAATTCTAGGGTATTTTTTCCTGAGCGTTTTTATTTTCTCCTCTACGCTTTCGATGTATTTCTGGTTTGAGAACCCGGGGTTAACGGCCATGACCATTACTTCCTCAACATCCTTTATATACCTCTCGGCTCTTTCCAATGGCGTTGGCGGGTTTATCACTATCCCAATTTTCCCTTTTTTTTCCCTTACCGCTTCCTTAACCCTCTCGAAATCCATCCTCGCCTCCACGTGAACGCAGTGCAAAAAACTTCCGTTTATTTTCTCTATCCATTCTTCAGGCTTATGCACCATCCAATGAAACTCGTACCTTATTCCTTTCGGAAGGTCCTGCAACTCCTCTATCCCAATGGTCTTGTTCGGTACAAAAACCCCATCCATTACATCTATCTGAACATTTTTTACATAAGGCCTGACAATTTCTATTTTTCTCAAAAGTTCTTCCCTGCTTTTGACAAGTATGGCTGGTACAATTTCAATCTTATTCGGCAAAGAGCTCACCCTGACCCTCTTTGCTTTATATGGGCTGGAAAGTTATTTAAAAGTAAGCCCGCATCGCTAAAAACAAAAAATAAAAATCAATCACTTTTTCTATTCCTTTACCCATTTATTCTTGCGGATTAAACTTCCGAGACCTCATAGAGCGCTGCATAAACCCTTCCATTTTGTTCATAGCTCCAAACTTTTTCCAAGTATTTATCAAGCCCGTCGTTCCACGGCCCATACCCGCTGTTATCGTAGTTTTCCGGGGAAACTATAAGAACATCGTACATCCTTACATCAAGCCCCCTTACTGCAGGGTCAAGCCAGCCCCTTGTTTTGAAATACTTTATTCCGTACTTCTTCAGTTCGCTTTCCTTTTCTTCAGAATAAACGACCATCAGCGGGTCGCTATACCCAACTAGTTTTCCGTTTTTATCAAAATAAAATTCTAGAGAATACCAGCCAGCTTCGTAGTACACGTATTTCACATTGTATTTTTTCAGCAATTCCATCCTTTTTCTATCATCGTTTCCATAAAAAATCACAGCCGCGTCTATCTCTCTGTCGTCAAAATCCTGCATGAACGCATCGTTATGGGCCCTTCTTGAAACAACAACCTTCCTTCCAGTCAATCCATTAACTGCGAAGCTTATTTCATTATTACTCAATATTACATCATTTACATTCGTGTTTTTCAAAACCCATTCCTGCATCTGTTTTAAATATACCGGAAGTTCTTCCTTTCCAGCACCAAACCACCGACTGCTTTCATTTGCTTTTAATATGCTGGTTATTTCCATTATTGAAAGTATCGCAAGAAGAGCGATTGCTCCATAAATTATCATTTTGCTTTTTTCGTACCTTTCAAAAATTTCCTTTATTCCAGAAACGCCAACAAGTAGTGCGGAGAAGTTCAGGTAAAGGTCAGCGCAATAGCTCGGAGCAAAGTTATTCCCGAATAGAGGCATGGTGAGGAAGTAGGAATAGGTAAGTGCGAACGAAACTGCGAACAAAGTAATTGCGAATGCATTTTCCTCCCAGGCCCTTCTCGATACAATTAAGTATACCCCGCAGAGTATCACCAGTGATTTTATTCCTGCAAGTATACTTGCGAAGTTTAAGAATATACCGGAAAACATCTCCCATCCTGCCCTTAGTGCGTAATCAAAATTTCCGTAATCCGGTAGGCTCCATATATTGCTTTTCAATTCATTGTTTCCATGATAGATAAATATCGGTCCAAACCAGTAAATCTGCGCGATTACGAAACCAAGCAACCAAGCTAGCGCAATATTTTTTTTGTTTTCAGTTATTTTTGCATCCAGCTCCCTCCCCTTCCATAGAATATACCCCCCAACTGCAATTACTGCAAAAGTTGCAAAAACAAAACCGGTGCTGTGGCTCAGCCCCATCATTCCATATGCCAACCCGAGCAATACAGCGTTTTTCATGTTTACTTTTTCGTAAAATTTGTACAAAAAATAGAAAAACAAAGGAGTAGCAATCCACTTAGTGAACTCTGTATATTTGAATATGGGGAACCCGTAGTTTGTAAAAAACAAAATAATGCCAATCAGCCCAAGCGGTTCTGATTTTAAAACCTCTTTCATAACCATGAACGCTATTAGCGCTGATAGTGGTAATGCGATAAAATTAAAATAAACCATCGCATAAAATGGCTCCAAACCAAAAATTTTCCCAAAAATCGTTACCAAAATTCCATATATTGGGAAATACGCCGGTCTTTCCCCAAGCCCATTGCTTGTGCTGAACCATTCTAAAGGAGAACTTTCGTACATATGGTAAATCTGGCCGAGCTGGTGGTAGTAATCCCCACCGTAAAGCGGGGATGGTAAGGATTTTAACTGGTTGATGTAAGGCATCAGCAGGAGTAGATAAATGACTATCAAGCCAGCCAGAATTATTCTTTCAACAGTAATCCTCATCGTTTTGGTTTGAGGGAAAAGGTTTTAATTGGTTTTAGTTATTCTCCGTGTTATTGATATATATGGAAGAGGAAATAGATACCGGAACATTGGCAAAGGGTACATTCTGGACACTGGTTAGCCAAGTTTTTGCAAAGTTATTCGGTTTTTTCTACATTGTTCTCTTAGCGAGATTTTTTCCTCCAGAGGAGATAGGCATATTCTACTTTGCGTATGGGATAATTAGTCTTCTCTCTCTTTTTTCTGATTTTGGCCTTCTTCAGGCATTGCCGAGGTATGTCCCTTACCTTGAAGGAAAGGGAAGGAGGGATCTTCTCTACGCATTTATCAAAATGGTTGCTATAATAGGTGGATTTGCTTCCCTTATTTTTTCACTTTTCGTTTTCTTTATTTCTGAACCACTTGCATATTTTTTAGGAAAACCAGAGGCAATCGATTCTTTAAGGATCCTTGCCTTTGTCATATTTTCTAATGAGATGATTGGGATTACTGTAGGTTATCTAATTGGAAGAAAGATGATGAAGCACTCCCAGTTGATTCTTGGTTTTCAAACCCCGGCGAAACTTCTTCTCACAGTTATTATCGCGTTCTACATCTTTGGCTTTACGAATATCTCCATAGGCTTTGGTCTTTTACTTTCCTATATACCATTAGTTCTTGCGGCTGGGTATTACATGGTCCGCGATATAAGGTCCTGGGGCGTAAAAGAGGTTGAAGGAGATGAGAAGATTGCCCTTTTCAAAGAGGTTTTTGTTTTTGGAATTATAATGACGCTCATAGCAAGCTTAAGTTTTGTTAACATGGCCAGTGATAGGATAATGCTTGGTCTGCTGGGGGGGGATTATGCCCTTCGCTCTGTTGGTATCTATTCAGTAGTAACAACCTTTGCAACCCTTTTCCTCCTTCCATTCAGCGCCCTTCTCAGTATTTTCTTCCCAATGGTCTCTGAGCTTTTTGGAAAAGGAAAAATAGATGAGATGAGAAAGACAACCACTGTTGGTATGAAATGGTCCATCATGATTGGTGCACCATTCTTCATTTTGCTGGCAGGTTTTCCATCATTCTTCCTTAGGGCTTTTTATGGTGAGGAGTACGCAAGCGGCGCGGTTGTGCTGGTTCTTTACATTGTTGCGCTGTTTATCTTCTCTCTCTCCCTTCTTCCACTTAAAACAATAGGGGCGATGAGAAGGCTTGATGTTGAGTTAAAAATAGGCGCAGCGTGCGCTCTTGTGAACATCATTTTGAATTACTTTTTGATCTTGCAATATGGTATGGATGGTGCTGCATTTGCAACCATGCTCTCCTTTTTTGTTATGGCCATCTTAACTTTTTGGTATTCAAAAAAACTTTTCAATTTTGATTTTCCTGTGGATATAGTGAAGCCAACTGTTCTTATGATAATTTGCACATTTCTTTTCTATTTCTCTTCAGGCTATGTGTTGAGCACCCTTTCATACATCCCAATGCAGGAGATTGAAAAAATGCTTCGATTTATCGATACTGCATTTGTTAGCAAGGGCATTAAACTGATTCTCTTTGCATTCCTTTTCCTTTTGGTATGCACGATTTATTTTGCCGTTCTAATCTTAACAAAATCTTTCGGAAAAGAAGAAAAGGATATAATACGCAGGGCTATGCGCAGGGCAAAGATCCCAGAAAGATACTGCTCGTGGATTTTAAACAGATTGGGGTAATTTTACTTTGTTTTCTTTATGATTATATACCTCCCGCATTGGGTAATATTTAGGTAAGAGTTATCCATTGTGAAGAATAATTCTTTTATGAAACCGACGAGCGGGTAGCCATGAATATTGAGTGAAGTGTTTAATATCCCACCGATACCGCTTAGCTTTTCATATTCTCTAATGATCTTATGATATTCATCGTTGTGCTCTTTCTTAACAACATTTGGCCTCATAGTGTAATCCTTTCTATGAATAGCGGCTTTTAGTTCTTTCTTTCCTTTCTCTGTAGTATCATATGCAGTTATCATATAATATGGCAATGATTTACCATTGTGGATAGCGTAATCATCAAATCTTTCATCTAAAACAGAACAGGCAAATGGCATCCAGAAATCTCTTGATTTTATTGCATAGTTTATCACTTCAACACTTTCAAGTTTTGAAGGATCTGCTAATATTGCTCTATTACCCAAACTCCTAGCCCCGACTTCTCCTCTTCCTGCAAATCTACCAACAATCTTTCCTTCATTTACCATTTCCGCAACTTCCTTTTCCGGATTTTTAACTTTTGTTAACTCATATCTTTTGTCTAGATTATTTTCTATAAAATATTGCTCTATCTCTTCATCTGTATATTCCTTTCCTAGATACATTGTTTCATCTGATTTTCCAAATTCACCATGCTGCTCTAATACATAAAAGGCAGCACCGATTGCATTCATTTCATCTCCACATGATGGCATGAAATAACATCTTTCAACTTCCGGCATTTCTTGTATTCTTTTATTTAATTTAACATTCATGAAAAGCCCGCCACCAAACGCAAGATTTCTTATCTTATATTTCTCAATATTTTGTCTGACAAATTCGGTTATCTTTTCCTCAATTAACTGCTGAACGCCAAAAGCGATGTTGTCAAAACGTTCTCTATAAAGTCGATCTCTTAAAACAGCCAGCAGATACGCTGTTGTGTGAAAAGTTTTATACTTTAAATTAATTTTCGCATTTTTTACTTCTATTAAATCCTTGAACTTTTTCTCATAGATTTTCATTCCATATTCTTTTGGGGGGTAAGCAGCAAGCCCCATTACTTTATGTTCATGTTCATTCTCCTTCATACCTAAATATTTAGTAACTGCTGCGTATATCCAAGCAGTTGAATTAACAAAACTTGTAGTACCCAACAAATTGTATTTTCCATTTTTATACTTCCCAGTCATGCCGGCTAATAAATCACCATAGCCATCTTGTGTAATTATTAAAATAGGATCCTTTTGTTTATGTAAATTAAAGAAACCTATCGGAGCGTATGTATGAGCCAAATGATGATGCACAAAAACTATTTGGGACTCTCTAAAGCCGAACAATTTATTTAACAAGTTGATCATTGCTTTTTGATTAGGCCCTCTTTTGATATCATTTTGATAAAAACCATAAAAACCTTCAAAAATCGGCGTTGTAAATCCAAAATACCTGCCTATTATCCCTGCAGCGCCCAGATAATAGTCCCCAAGCGGCGGACTAATCCCCCCTTTCTTCATTTTTTCCATTCTTTCTTGAGTTGGAAGTTCAGTTGAATTTAGATAGCAAGCAAGCGCACAAAAATCAATGTTATCAGCAGTTAAATTATATTCTTTCATTATGTAATTTACTGCATTTAATGGAAAGCCAGTGTAATTTTTTATATTCGTAAATTTCTCCTCAGAGATAGCTGCTTCAAGCTTGTTGTTAAGTATTAAAGCCGCAGTTGCATTATGCCCTATGTGAATCCCCAAAATATTCATACCAACATCCCGTCGACCTAGTTTTGTATATTGCTTAAATCTTTGTTAATCATGTTAGCAAACATTTTTATTGCTTTCTTTGCATTTTCTGGCTTTACAGGATAGACAAACTTGCGTGCCTTTTCACGACCATTTTTTAATGCAATCAAAGCAAGGATGAAATTCCATGGTATGAGAAGAGCTGCCTTAACCAAACCAACCAGCAACTTCCATCTTGGGATTTTGAGAATAATCTCATCGGTATATATCCTAGCTTTTTTTGTTAGCAGAAGTGAAAGAATCATTTTCAGTATATGGAAAAAGCGCAAAGTCCAAGATGAAGGGTAAGCCGCTTTTTTAGATATTTTTTTAATCTCGAAAATATCCTCGCCGTTTTTTTTCGGTACAAACAATGAAAAACTCGGAACTTTTCTTATAGTTTCTTTTAATTCCTCATCAGAAAATGTATCAGCAAAAAAAGAATAGAATAGATACCATAACAAAAAAATTAAATTGTAATAAAAATTATGTAAAGATAGAAATAAATGTGCCTTCATAAGTCCGGCGACATAGGGATAAAATTTTCTTTTTTCATTCATTTTATGGAAAATAGTAAAACCCGCTCTCCGATGATGTACATATGCGTTTTTATTCACTAGCACGACGTTACCTTCTCTTAACCTTTCAAGAAATTCAAAATCTTCACCACCACGCCAGAAATATGGAGTATGAAGACCAATATTTTCAAAAACAGAATGTGGGTAAAAAGCAAAACCATTGACGTTGTAGCTAGCAATGCTTTGTGTATTGGTATCCTCATCTGACGCGCCTATTGGAAAAACCACTTTGTTTTCTTTTTTTGCTAATTCGGCGCATTTTTTGAAACTTTCTTTCGAGTTAATAAATGCATTTATATCGCTTACGACTATTATATTATAATTTAGTAAATAACCAAGATATGCAGCCGCAAAAAAAGCTCCAGATGTGCCTAGAGGAATTCTTTCTTTTATGTGTAATGCATCCAAATTATTCATACAAAGGAAATCAAGACCTTTCTTATAGACAAAAACAAAGTTTGCTATTTTGTTAATTCCACTATTTTCTAATTGTTTGGCAAAATTTTTAAATTCTGACAAATCTCCAACAGGGGATACGATAACTATATCCTTTTTTTTCTTTATGTTAATAATGGATGTAGAAAGAAGTAAATCCAATCCATTATCAGAGATTATTTTTCTGACGTTGCTTTCAGTTAAAAAATCATTACTTAATTTCATTATAAAACCCTACCCTTATCACCTTTTAAAAAACTCACGGATTTTATCGGCTATATAACGAATATCATCATCACTAAGATTAACGGCAGATGGTAGCCACAAGCCACGTTCTGATACATCCTCTGTAATTGGAAAGGATTCTTTGTAGCCAAAAGCAGGCTCGGAATGCAGGGGAGGGTAGAAAGGTCTTGTTCCGATACCATTTTCTTTTAGGAAATCCATCATGGGCTTTCTATCCCTTTTATCTCTCACCAATATGTCAAAAGCGCACAATGCAGTCTCTTCAAAATTAGTAGGGGTAAGTTCTATTTCTGGTATGTCTTTTAATAGTGAATAATACAAGCGCCCCATTTCTTTTTTTCTTTTGATCCTCCAATCAAGTTTTTTTAATTGCTCTATCCCTATAACTGCCTGAAGATCAGTGACTTTAAAATTCCAACCTTTTAGCACGAAATGGTCTGTATCTGGATTTTCTCTTCCAAAATTTCTTATTTTTTTCATTTTTTCAAAAAGCTCATCATTATTTGTAACTACTGCGCCACCTTGTCCTGTTGATATTATTTTTGGCATACTAAACGAAAAACTTCCTATATCCCCATAAGTGCCGAGGAATTTTCCATATGCAGTAGAGCCGAGAGATTGGGCAGCATCTTCTATCAGCCAAATATTGTTTTTTTTGCAAAAAGATACAAAGTCCTTTATACGTTTAGGATATCTTGCGTTCATTGAAACTAGCATGACTGCTTTTGTTTTATCACTCACTGCTTCCTTCATTTTCTCAAAATCCATACATAATGAATCTCGTTCAATGTCAACAAATACTGCCTTTGCCCCAAAAATCTCAACAGCAGTAGCAGATGCAACGAATGTATAATCCGGTACAATAACCTCATCATCCTTTTTTATATCAATTGCTGCTAGAGCCAGCATAAGTGATACAGTTCCGTTGGCAACAAATGAGCAGTGTTTTATTTTCAAGTATTCTGAAAGCATTTTTTCAAATTCTCGAGTTTTTTTGAACTCAGTAATCCATCCACCAGAGTTCATATACTCCATAACTGCTTTTTTTTCTTCTTCTCCAAAAACCGGTTCAATTTGATTTATAAATTTCATAATAACCCCTTTTTAACATCCTCCATCAATTTTTCAGCTTGCTTTTTTATTAATGCGCCATCTCTTTTTCCAAGTTCTTTGATTGGAATGCCAGCGTATAGCGTCCAAGGCTTATACTCTGCTTTCTTCACTAGTGAAAAAGCCCCAATAGAAACACCTTCGGGTAAATGAACACCAGGAAGTATGACTACATTACAACCAAGCAAAACATGGTCGTCTATTTTAATCGGTGCGATATCTGATCGCCCACCATAGCCTTCGGGTATGGCTGGGCCAACTAATTCACCACCACGATAATCATTTTGACCTGCGACTATACTACAATTCGGACCAATGTTAACAAAGTTACCTATGGTAACCTTTGCTTTTGCGCCACCTATCATCTTACATCCTGCACTAATATGTGTGAAATCACCTACACTTAATTGACATGAAATATAAGCAAAATCATCAATGATACTATTCCTGCCGATTTCAACAAGCTCCGGCCGCCTGATTCTAACAGTTTTACCTATGATCGCATTTTTTCCAAGCTTTTTGAGCTTAGAAATGTCAAAGAAAATATTTTCCATACTTTGTATTTAGACTGATTATCTTTTTAATTTTAACTTACTGAAATAACTCAAGGGATTGGGTATGAAAATAGCCGAAACTCTAATAGAACCAAGTTATCCTGTAAAAACAAGCGGGGAGATTGTTATAGAGCGTAGAGTAGCTCAGATTACAGGAACATACGGAAAGGAATATGAGATGACAATCATAAAAAGAAAAGATTTTGGTGTTGACGGTCAAGTTAATTTGATTTTTAGGATAGCACCAACGCGCCTATTGAAGAGCGCCTTAGTGCTTCTGCTTGGGGCATTATCAATACCGAAAATAAGCAGAACCCTAAAAAACTTTGAAATTATAATAATCAATGGCTATTTTACTGCTGTTTTTTTGCTGCCTTATTTACTCATAAATAGGAAAAAGATTATTTATTGCCCACACACTCAAGTTAAGCCAAACTGGATCAATGCATTATTGGTAAATTTTTTTGATGCCATAGTTTTTCTTTCAGATTACAATCGCCAGGAACTCATAAAGCAAAATAAAAAACTTGCGGCAAAGTCATACGTTATATACAATTCAATTGGTGATTACAAAACCAAAAAAATAAAAAAACAAAAAGAAAACGTCTTCCAATGTTTGTTTGTAGGCAGAGCAGTCGAATTCAAGCGACCGGAATTATTCGTAGACGGGGTTGCAGAAGCATGGAAGAGAAATAAAAATATAAAAGCCAAGATGGTAATTCCCTCAGGGCCATTAGAAAGCAAGATAAAAGAACTAATCACACAAACGGAAAAAAAGTATGGACATTTAATATATTTATACTCAAATATAAACATATAAACAGAGCAGAAGTCGAAAGAATTTATAATAGTGTGGATGTCTTTATACTCACTTCGACACATGAGGAAGGATTTGGTATTGTGTTGTTAGAAGCTATGCAACATGGCCTGCCTATCATCTGCACTGACCATCCTAAGTTTAGAGAATTCCTTGGAGACGCCGCCCTGTTTTTCACAGATAAAGAATCTTTGGCAGAAAGAATACTGAAATTGGCGCAAGACAAAGAGCTTTACAAGGAATACCAAAAACGTTCCTTGCAAAGATTCAGCATATTTTCCCCAAAAGAAACTTGTAAAAAATGGGTAGAGCTATTTAATAGATTATTTAAACATTAACAAATATCAATTTTTTCTCGCTTGCCCTGAAAATAACCATATTATCATTACGCAAGGTTTGCTAGAAAGTAAGATACATTTTTAAACATTTAAACGATTAGTAAATCTATGTTTTTAAAGAGATTAGTGAAGAGGATCTTGGAAATAGTTGATTTTCTAATACCTGCGGACCTGTTCGACTGGATTAGTAGAATATACATTTTTATATTCCATCCGCATTTAAGATGTAACAAAACTGCTCGTCTTGTTTTACATAAGATACATACATATAATTTTGGTAAGAAGTGTAATATTGGCCGAAATGTAATAATAGGGCCATACTTTAAGATGGGGGACTATAGTTACCTAGGGGATAATTGTCGTGTATCGTCATCTAAAAATACACCTGTAGAAATCGGTAAGTTTTGTTCTATAGCAGATAATGTTGTTATATGCCCAACACAACACCCTCTCAAGAATGTAACGACACATAACCAACTATACGACCTGCTCCAGATTAAAATAAAGAATATTGGTAAGGGAGGTGTAAAAATTGGGAATGATGTTTGGATAGGTGCGAATGCTATCATATTGGATGGAGTGAAAATAGGTGATGGAGCGGTAGTAGGTGCTGGTGCTGTTGTCACACACGATGTCAGCCCGTATACAATAGTTGGTGGGGTCCCAGCCAAAGTATTAAAGAGACGCTTTTCTAAAAGAATAATAAAAGAATTAATGGAAATAAAATGGTGGGACTGGAATGAAGAGAAGATAAAAATGAACAAAAAATCTTCAATACTGATTTAACAAAATGCAGCACTATAAAGAATCTTATTATTTTTAAAAACGAATGATATTGGTTTTGTAGTAATCATTTCATAGCCTCACCTTATCCATATTATCAACAAACCATTCATAAGTTTTCTTTATTCCTTCTTTCAGTTTTGTCTTAGGCTCGAAGTTGAGTTCTTTTTTCATCCTGCTCACATCAAATATCTTCACTGGATGCCCATCAGGCTTTGTTTTATCCCAGGTTATCTTGCCTTCAAATCCCACAACCTCTTTCACAATCTCAACAGTTTCCTTGATGCTGATGCCAATGCCTGAAGAGATGTTCACCGGAGAATCGCCATGGTAAACTTCCATCATCCGCACCAAACCATCGGCGACATCCTCAACGTATATAAAATCACGAACCGGCTTTCCGCTTCCCCAAACAACAACCTCTTTATCCCCTCTTTCTTTTGCGAAATGGAATCTCCTTATCAATGCCGGGATTACATGAGAACCAGTTTCAGAAAAATTGTCATAAGGACCATACGCATTTCCTGGAACAGCAGCAACCCAGTCAACCTTGTGCTGTCTTCGATATGCTAATATCTGAAGATAGTTTGTTGCTTTTGCTAATGAATAAAACATCGCGTTTTCATCAGGTAGACCGGTAAACAAATATTCTTCTTTTATCGGATTTGGCGCATTCTTTGGATAAGAACAGCCACAGAAGGTATAAATGAGCCGCCTTACCCCAGCTTTCCTTGCCTCTTCCAAAAAATAAGTATTGATAGCAAGGTTTGTATAAATAAAATCAGCGGGATAGGTTTTGTTTGCAAGTATGCCGCCGACCTTTGCTGCTAAATGAAAAACAACATCTGGAGAATGATCCTTAAAGAGTTTTCTTATCTCATTTTGCTCAAGAAGGTTATAATCCTTGCTTGATAAGGAGACCACATCATTATATCCATGATTTGCAAGAGATTTACGAAGGCTGTGGCCAATGAACCCTGTAGCGCCCGTTATCAAAATATTCAACCAACCACCTCAATAATTTCTAAATCTAAAGTCCTTAAAAGCTTTATATCCCTCTATCAATTCTTCTATTCCTTTGTCTAATGGATGATTAAACTTAAAACCGGTTGAAAGCAATCGCTCGTTTGATACAATGTAGTTCCTTCTGTCTGGGTCAGAGCCGATCTCTGCGTAAAATATATTTAGATCAGGGATATACTTCTTTATAAGTAAAGCGAGTTCCTCCTTAGATATGTTGTAATCTGGATGGCCAAGGTTATACACCCTGTCCTTCATTTTTTCCCAATTGGCCATAGCCCACAGGAAACCCCTCGCAGCGTCCCTAACATGGGCAAAATTTCGTTTGAATTTTCGTTCAAATAAAACGAGTGTTTTCTCTGTGACCGCTTTGTACACAAAATCATTTACCAATAAATCAAGACGCATTCTCGGTGAGAAGCCATAAAGTGTCGCAAGTCTAAAACAAATTGCATTTCCTCTTTCCATTATTGCCTTTTCAGCAGCTACCTTACTCTTTCCATAGGTAGAAATGGGGTTTAACGGGCTTTCCTCTGTGCAATATTCTTCACCAGTAGTTGTTCCATAGCCGCTGTTCGTAGTTGGAAATATTATTTTTGAATCTTTCCTATGCTTAAGTATATATTCTATTGCTTTATAGTTCACCATCCAAGTAAGTTCTGGCTTTATTTCTGAGATTGGAAAACCAACTATTGCAGCCAATGGAAATATATACGTGTAATTATTTTTGTCCAGAAGTTCTGCAATGAACTTTTCATTCGTTACATCACCATAGATGAACTTGAGCCTGCCGCTATAAAAAAGGTTAAACAGTGTATTCTGTCCGTAACATAGGTTATCTACAACCGTGACATGAAAACCGCGCTGGACAAGCATCTCTACTAATATGGAGCCTAGATACCCACAACCCCCAGTTACAAGAATGCGTGTACCATTTTCAGCTAATTTCGTTAGTTTTCGTTCTGTTTCAGGATCAAAATCACTGAGCAGCATAAAACCATCTGTTTTATTTTATGACCTTAATATTATAAACTTTATCTTCTCCAAACTATTTTATGAAAACGCTCTATATAAAAGCGCGTGCACCATCAAGAATAGGTATAGGTGGGGGAGGCTCGGACCTTCCTGCATTTTTTGAAAGATATGGTGGAGCTGTACTCAATGTCGGCATAGACCTTTATTCTTACACAAAGGTACATGCGAATGGTAAAAATGCAACAAAAATAACATCGCACGATTGGGGCATAATAAGGGAGATAACAGATACAGAGCTTGAGTTCGAGAGAAATGAGAAAGACAATGTAGACATAGTAAAGGCAGTCATGCAAGAGTGTGGGCTTGACCCTCGGAAAGGCTATGATATCTTGATCCATTCCATGGCACCAAAAAACAGTGGGCTTGCCGGTTCCTCTGCCCTTCTAACCGCTCTTTTGTTAGTCATGTCTAACATTGCAGGAAAACCAATCCTTGACAGAAAACTTCTAGCAGAAACCGCAATAAGGATAGAAAGAAACATACTTAAAAGAGAGGGCGGGCATCAGGATCAGTATGCTTCTGTTTTTGGTGGTTTTAATTTTATTGAGTTCTATAAAGAAAGGACAGAGGTCTATCCTTTAAGACTTCAGGAGGATCTTATAGCTGAGCTCCATTCTGCAATGATGCTTTTTGAAACCCCATACCGGAGAACAAAACGTGCGCATGAGATAGAAAAAAAGAAGGAGGAAGATATCCAGAAAGAGGGCGAAACTATTGAAGCTCTAAAGAACATAAAAAACTATGCATATAAGATAAAGGATGCTCTTATAAAAGGAGATCTACAGGCCCTGGGCGAGTATTTACATGAGTCATGGGTAGAAAAGCAAAAACTCCCAGGTGTTGCGAATAGTAATATAGAACGCCTCTATGAAATAGCACGCCAGCATGGTGCTTATGGTGGGAAGCTCTGCGGCGCTGGCGAGGGTGGTTTTCTCTTCATTGTTGCTGAGATCTCCAACAGAAAAAGGATAATGAATGCTTTGGTGAAAGAAGGTGCAAATCTTGTGAATTTCGATTTTGATTTTAGAGGTGCTATTACATGGAGAACGGCCTACTAAAAGCAAGACTCGCTGAGCATATTTCCGTTGCAATGTTGATTCAGAACGATAAAAAAATAGCGGAACAGGTAGACTTCCTAGCCAAAAAAATCGTAAACTGCTATAAGAAGGGCGGTAAAACTATATTTTTTGGTAATGGTGGTTCTGCTGCTGATGCGCAACATGCCGCTGCTGAGTTGATGGGGAAATATACCAAAAACAGAAAACCACTCCCATCCATTGCTTTAACAACGAATACATCTATCCTAACAGCAATAGGCAATGATTATGGGTACGATGAGATTTTTAAAAGGCAATTAGAAGGCTTGCTTAAAAATGGCGATGTTGTGGTGGGGATATCTACAAGTGGGAACTCACCCAATGTTGTAAAGGGCATTGAGTACGCAAAGAAAAATGGTGGGTTTACCGTGTGCCTTGTTGGAGCTAAAAAATGCAGGTTGGAAAAAATAGCGGATGTATGTATAAAGGTACCAAGTGAATCAACCCCGCGAATACAAGAGATGCATGGGTTTTTGCTTCATACCATTTGTGAGATTGTTGAGAGGAAGCTATTTCCTTAATCTGCTTTTTATTATCATAGCAGCGTGGAGAAGATCATCGGCAACAAATGATGGTGTTGGCTTATATGTACCATCCTTCCCTTTCAGGCCTTTTTTTAATAGTATAGTCATGCATCCAACACTGTTACCCATTAAGATATCTGCAGAAGAATCACTTATAAGATAAGAAGAGGATAAGTCAATTCCAAATTTTTTTCGAATTTTAAAAAGCATCCCTGGTTTTGGCTTCCTGCATGAGCAGTTTTCTTCTGGTCTGTGCGGGCAAACAAAAATACCGCTTATCTTTATGTTCTTCCTTGCGAAAGCCGAAAGCATTTTCTCATGTATTTTTTTCAGCATCTTTTTACTAATTATTTTACGGCCTACTACTGATTGATTTGTGACTATGAAAATTGGCATATCCAATTTTGAAAGTTCTTCTAATCCTTCAAGTGCATTTTCTTCAAAAACAAATTCTTCTGGTGTCTTGACGTAATCCTCCCTGTATCTATTTATCACACCATCTCGATCAAGAAAAATCGCCGCCCTACCTTTTTCTTTATATTTAAAAAATTCTTTTGCCTCAATAAGCGAGCGATGGGTGCCAATATCTAAAAAATAACCATGACCTATATAAGCAAATAGCTTCCTTTTTGCTGCGAAGAACGGAAGCACATCCTTTTCTATAGAGAAGTTTCTTTTGATCCTGTGTTTTGCGATAAGTTTCTTCATCTCTTTTATGGCTGCAGGCTCAATAAGATATGCGCCAGCATTAAAAAGACCGAAGCCATTTTTTTGCTTTTCTGAGAATTCCTTTACTGAATAATTTTTTTCTATTGTCACAGCGCCCCTCTCGGAAAGTTCTCCTTCCATAGCATACAAGGTTATCCAGGCATTTTTTTTGTTGTGAAACTTAACTAAATTCTTTAAATCCAAATTGAAATAAGTATCACCATTCAATAATAGTACTGGTCTATCCGGTAAAGAAGGAAATGCGTTGAGGAGAGCACCACCGGTCCCGAGAGGCTCCTTTTCTTCTGAATAAACTATCTTGAGCCCCCATTTTTTTCCATCTCCACAATACTTCCTTATCATGCTAGCCTTGTAACCGACGAGAAGAACCACCTCCCTTATCCCTAAGGATGAGAGTTTTGAAAGCAAATAGGAAAAAAACGGTTTTCTGTTTATTCTTACCAATGGCTTAGGAATTTTATATGTCAAAGGCCTTAACCTTGTGCCTAAACCACCGGCAAGTATTGCAGCTATCGGTGTTTTCATCCTTCCACCTTTGTATAAATCTTCACCAACATGTTTTTAAGTAGTATTAATTTATTTTGTTTCTATGAAAATCCTCCAATCCGTCCATTCCTTTCCTCCGAGCTCCGGTGGAATAGAGCATCATGTCTACCATCTTTCCAGAGAACTCCATGCCTTGGGCAACGAGGTAGTTGTGATAACAACAAGGGATGAAGGAACAGCAGGGGAGGAGGATTTTAACGGAGTAAAGGTAAAGAGATTTTTTTCGATAGATTTTCCGATTTTTTCCTCAGCCCGGCTTCCACTCTTTGCGTTCTTTGCCATGCTCAGGGAAAACCCGGACGTATACGCGAGCCATGGCTATGGCTCCATAATGCCTTTCTTTGCCTCCATCGCAGCCCTTCTGAACAGAAAGCCGTTCGTATTCACCCTTCACGGCTATCCTGAGGTGAAGGGCGCAAAGAGAGTTTTCTACTACTTCTACAAATTCTTCATCGCCTCAATTTTCCTGCGGATTGCGAAAAAGGTCATTGTTGTTTCAAAAGCATCAATACCGATAATCTCAAAGGAATGCGACCCCAAAAAAATAATATACGTACCGAATGGAATAGAGGATGTTTTTGACTGCAACCTCGACTATGAAAAGAAGAACAAGATAACCTATGTCGGGAGGCTTGATGAGGATAAAGGGGTGGATGTTCTCATAAGGGCTTTTGCAAAAATAAAAAAATACTTCCCGGAGCTCGAGCTCCAGCTCGTTGGGAAGGATGAGGGGATTAAGGGAAAACTTGAGGCCCTTGCCAACTCATTAAACATAAAGCCTTATTTCATGGAGGTCCCGTACCATCAGATGCCAGAGGTTTATTGCGAGAGCAAGGCAATAGTCCTTCCGAGCAAATACGAGGGTTTCAGCCTGGTGTGGCTAGAGGCGATTGCATCCGGAAGGCCCATGTTTTCCACTCCTGTCGGCGAGGCCCCCTATCTCTTCGAGCAGGCGTACGGAGAGAAAAAAGAAAGGTTTTTGTTCAAAAACGAGGATGAGCTTGTTGTGAAACTCCTCAGGTTCCTGAAATCCCAGAAAACATTCAAAAAAACAATAGAAAAGGCAAAGTATATAGCGAAGGAAGAGTACTCGTGGGGGAATGTTGCAAGGCTTACCGAGAATGTTTATCTTCTTGTTGCTAAGAAGTAAAATCCTGCGGTATGTTTTTAAGCGCTAATGATGTTTTTTATCCATGCAACCATCTGAAAGGTTAAGGCATCACCTTACATCAGAAAATCTATGGCTTTACATCCTGAGTTTGGCGAGCAAAAAGCCGGTGTATGCGTATGCATTGAGAAAAGAGATAAAGAAAAGGTTTGGGTTTGAGCCGAGTTTGGTTATGCTCTACCTTGTTCTTCCAAGGCTTGAGCTGGCTGGTTTTATAAAGAGCGAGATGAAGGGAAGGAGAAAGTATTACAGAATAACAGAAAAGGGAAGGGAGGAGCTTGAGAAGGGCAAAAGTGAAATTAAAAAGGTTATGGGGCTGATATAGAGTGTAACTATAGTTACATGGAACCCATCCCTGCAAATTTTTATATATGGAAAGCCCAAAAACCAATCATGGTCCGGCCAAGGATAAGCATAGAAGAGCACAGGAGATGGTTGCGCTCCTCCCACTTACTCGAAAGAATAAACATAGATAGCTCAGCAATAATGGAAAAACTAAGCGAAAAAATATTCGGCCCAACCGTTGATTTTTTTGTTGGCTCCTCGGGCTGGCCGAACATAAACGCAGGCCCGCTCGTATCCTTGGGCGAGCCAGTAGAAACAAGATCGATGTTTGGTTTAGGATATGAGGAAATAATATCATTGAGGTTGGCCATGGCAAGGGGGAAGAAATTTACATCTGTTTACTCGCCGAGAATTTCTGAGAACATAAGGGAAATAGCCATGAGCATAAGGCCGGTTGATGTTGAGGTGCATTTTTCAAAAAAACCCTCACTGGAACTTCACCTTTCGCCAATAGTTCAACCCATGGGTCCCTCAGCCCCTCTTAAAATGCTCATAGAAGCAGAAAACCCAAAAATACCAGGCAGGGTCTACTCGCTCTATGAAGAAAAAATAAAAACAGAGGAGGCGGTCTCTGAGCTCATCTCCCATGGTTTTGATAACTACTACATAGCAAAGATTCTTTCCGCAGGAATCCTTGGGGAAGAAAAAAGGCTTGTGCCCACAAGGTGGAGCATCACGGCAGCGGATGATATTATAGGAAAGATTCTGATAAAGAAAATAAAGGACCACCCGGAGAATAACGACATCCTTGTTTTCACAAGCTACTACCTCTTTAACCGGTTCGTAGTCCTTATCCTACCCGGAAAATGGGAGTTTGAGAATTTTGAGGCATGGGCACCAAAGACAAGCTGGGGCCTGAACCCGCAGGCATACACAATACTGGAAGAGTATGAAGGATGGAAAGGAAGATGGAAATATGCCGAGCAGGCAGGTGGGTACTACGCATCTAGGCTCGCTGTTCTTGAATACCTAAACCGGATGAGGATTCAAGGAAGGGTCGTTGTTTTCAGGGAAGTGTATGAGGGGTTCTATCTCCCGGTTGGTGTGTGGCAGGTAAGGGAAAATGTAAGGAATGCGCTTCAACAAAAACCAAAAAAATTCCAGACCATCGGCGATGCTTTAGAAGAAATAAAGAAATACCTAAGGCTTCCTTTGAGCGAGTACATAAAAAGAAGCAGGGTTTTAGGGCAATCTTGGATTAATGATTTTCTTTAGTGCTTTTACAAAGCTCGTTGCGGGCCTAAAAAAAGGGTTTCCTTTTCCATAAACCTTTGCTTTCCTGAGTGCTTTCAGAAGTTCTTTTGGGTTCTGTAAATCAAATTCCTCAACCTCTGTATAAACACCCCCAAACTCAAAAAGGAAATGCGCATCGCTTCCCGCAGCCTTCAGTTTATTGTTTTTTTCAGCGAATTCATAAGCCATTCTGTTGTAATTTTCAAATGCCCTTCCATTCAAAACCTCTATTACATCCACCCTTTTTCCGAGCCCAGGCGCTCCCTTCCTTGTTTTGTCAAACATGTGCGGGAGATAGGCAATCCCCCCCTGCTCCTTTATCCTATCAATTGCCTCCTCCCCATCTATTCCCTTCGGGATCTCCTCCTCTATATACAGCCCTATGAGGTCCCCCTGCTTTGTAAGGATTTCCTCTCCCGGAATGAAATCCTTAGTAATCTTTCTCATCCTTTCATTCGCTCTTGTTGTGTTATGGTCTGTTATTGCCGGGATTATTCCACTCTCCCTGCTCTTTCTAACTATATCCTCTAGCCTCGTGAGCGAATCCTTTGAGTAGATCGTATGCACGTGAAAATCTATCAACATCCCATCACGCTTATTTCACCACCGGCATCGTTTTTAAATATTTAGTAAGCAAACAAAACCATGCAACCTCTTAAAAACGCATACAGGCTATTCTCTCAAAAGGCAATACCTTTTCTCTACCTTATGGTTCTCCAACCGGTTTTTACCGGTGCTGTGCTGTTCACATTTGCAGGAATAATATTCCTCCTTCTCATCATAATAAATGCCCTTGGGTATCTCAACCCATCAAACGGAATATACATGGTTGGCGCGTTTGTTGGTGTCATGGCAGCCCTGACATTCTATTTCTACGCTGCGTTCAAAGGGGCTCTTGTAAAGGGTTTCTCACAGATCGCGTTTGCCAACGGGATGGATCTGGAGGATTTTTTGGTTTATAGCACAGCAAGGGGAATGAAGTTTTTCGGTGTTTCACTCGTAAAAATTTTCCTATACGCTGTTTTGCTTGCCCCACTCGCAATCGCCTACTACCTCAACCCCTCTGCCTTCTCAGCAGGGTACATGCCAATAGTTATCGCAGCCATATACATCCCGCTTTTCTTCACACTAGAGTATGGCTTCTGCCTTTCTTACATAGGGATAGCGCTTAGGGACTTTCCGGTTAAAGAGGCAATAAAAACATCCATGATGATGTGCTTCAAATCCATAGCGGATTTTCTCCCCATCTACCTTGTGTATGTGATTGTTTGGTGGGCAAGGTTTATCCCGCTCGTTGGGATAGCCATCCATTTTGTTCTCTACCCGGTTGTTTACACTGCCCTTATATTCCAATTCCAGGAGAATGTTGGTAGGTCCTATAGGTTATCCGTTCGGGAGGAAAGGGATACGGATATCATCATCGGCTGAGATTCCTTATATATCTATAAGCAGAAACAGCGGCCAGAGCCCCTTCTCCAGCAGCCCACACAACCTGCTTTATGTTGTTCTTTCTAACATCCCCAGCAGCAAAAACCCCATCCCCTGCCATCAGGCTTTCATCGGTAATTATGTAGCCATGTTCATCCGTTTTAACTATTCTTTTGAAAGGCCCGCTGTTTGGCTCCATCCCAATATATATGAATACCCCATCTATTCTCATTTTCTTGCTCTTTCCTGTTTTGTTGTTGAACAGAAGAACCTCCTCAACCTTCTCTTTCCCTATTATCTCCTTAACCTCTGTGTTAAAAACAAACTCCATCTTCTTATTTTCAAAGGCCCTGTCTAACAAGGCCTTTTCTGCCTTTAAACCCTCCCTCCCCCTTCTGTAAACAACATAAACTTTTTTTGCAAAATTTGCGAGATAGATGCCCTCGCTTACAGCAGAGTTTCCTCCACCAACAACGATCACTTCCTTATCCTTAAAAAAAGGACCGTCGCATGTTGCGCAATAGCTTACGCCCTTTCCCTTTAACCCTTCCTCACCCGGAACCCCGAGCTTTTTTTCTCTCTCACCAGTCGCTATTATCACAGCCCTTGCCTTCAGTTCTCCAGCGGTGGTTTCCAGCACAACCCATCCCCCTTCTTTTCTTGCGTCAAAAACCTCTACAAAGTTTTTCAAGATCGCCCCGGCTTTTTTTGCGTGCTCTGCAAACCTTCCAGCAAGCTCAGCCCCGCTTATGCTTTCTATTCCTGGGTAGTTTTCTACGAGTGTGCTGTTTGATATCTGGCCCCCAAAAACCCCTTTTTCAACAACGAGCACATCTAAGCCTGCCCTTGCCCCGTATATCGCTGCTGTAAGCCCTGCCGGGCCACCACCAACGATAATCAGTTCATACTCCGTTTTATCCATCTTGGAAGACAAACTAAACATACCCTATTCTATTGCGCAGAATGTTTAATAATTTATTTATTTTTGCCGGAATGGGCCTTCCACCTCTCATCGATCTCCTTATCGAAAATAACCAGTTCGTACTCTCCATTCTCTTTCCTAATAATTTTCGCCCTTGTATTCCCAACCCCTCTTTTTTCGCCATCATAGAAAAATATCCTATCTAGGTTTTTCCACTCAGCCGGCCGCTGTGCGTACGTATACCTCACATCCATTTTAAGCCCAAGAGAGAGCGCAAAGGATTCAAAATAATCCATCTGCTCTTTTGATATCCTGTACGATGCCGTCCATCTGTTTATCCTGTATTTCACAATTTACTCTAAGCAAAAAACAATTAAAATGTTGCCATCAAAATATAGTCTGTGGGAAGGTGAGTAAGGATAGAATAAGAGGCGGAATAAATCTTTATCTCGACTCTCTCAATAAAAAATTTACTTTCCAAGTGCCGACCCGGCGATCGCAGATAAAACCATTCAGATTGAGAGCAACACTCGAAGAAGCCATAAAATGGCTTGATGCCGGCGATGCCGAGTATGCCAAAGTTAAACTTAACGATGCTCTAAGTATTGCGAAAGAAATTGGGGAAAAAACAGATTCTATAGAGGCCATCCTAAAAGAGTTTGAAAAGCCCTTGGAAGAAGAGGTTGTTTACACTTTTGAGGAGCTTCGGAATAGGCTTGAGAGAATAAACCCAAAAAAGTTCAGCGCCCTAATTTTATTTCTCAATAAACTTCCGGAAAAACATCAAATTTTTTTACTCCCGTGCTTTTTTGAAAACAGAGAAAGGGCGTATTATTCAAAGCTTTTTAAAGACGCAAGGAATCTCTGCGAGGGTTTTTCCAACGCATGCGGAGAAGAAAAGGAAGTTTTGGCCATGATTATAAGAAGGATAGATGAATGCCTTAGGTATATAAACCCGGAGAATGAGAAAAAACCAGCCGTTCTCCTACAATCCTGAATTAAGCTTTTTTCTGCTCCCTCTCAAATTCAGCGAGCCGGCGATAAGAAGCACCAACCCAGCGAGAGCCAGAATGGTCTGAACAAAACTATCACTGTATGTTTCCTGCGGTGCGGGCTGCTCTTCAGCCAATGCTTTTGCAGTTGCAAAATTTCCTTCTCCATGTTCCATTCCATTGAGCGCAGTCCCTCCACCCCCATCTTTTGCAGCAGAATAAGGAAAGACAAAAAATGCATACCCTATGAAAATCAAACCAACAACAAGCATTATTATTGCGCTGATGGGCTTTCTGTCAGGTGAGATGAGCCTCCTTCCCTTCTGCGTAAGCTCATAATACTTCCACTTCCTTCCCTCCTCAATCTTTTTCACAAGCCCTGCCTTTTCAAGTTTTTCTATATGCTCAAGGACGGTTGGCGCAGAGATTTTCAACTCCTCAGCAAGCTCGCTCTGCGTTTTTCTCCTTTCATAAAGAGACTTAAGTATGTTTATTCTTGTATCTGCATCTATTGCCCTTAGAAGTTCCCTGTCCACGATTATCTCATCACCCATGAGCATATGTTATACATTCCTTCTATAAAAATAAATCGGTTCCCAAAAAGTTAGGCAGAAAACTAATATTTTTAACTCTTCCACCAGAAAACAAGACATGCTGTACGGCCAGGCTCTATTCTCGGCGATAGAAAAAGAGAAAAGAAGCGGAAAAACCCTTGTTGCCCAGCTTGCTCCAGCGGTGCGGGTTTCCATAGGAGAAGAATTCGGCCTTCAGCCAGGAACAGAGCTTACCGCAAAATCCATCTCACTCTTAAAATCCCTTGGCTTCGATGAAGTAATAGACACGCCGATTGGAGCCGATTTGATAACATTGGAAGAGGCGAAATTTTTCGTAAAAACAAAACTCGCCTTCAAGCCTCTCTTCAACTCCTGCTGTGTCGGATGGAGAGAGTACTGCAAATCAAACTACAAAAACCTCCTGGGCTACATAAGCCACATAGTTTCGCCTATGATGGCAGCCGGCTTCATCACAAAAACCTATCTCGCAAACAGGATGGGAGTAGAACCAGAAAAGATCGTTTCTGTAGGTGTGATGCCATGCACAATAAAGAAGCTCGAGACAAAATACAAAATGCGCTCCGGATTAAAGTATGTTGATTATGTTGTGACAACACAAGAGCTTGGTGAGTGGGCAAGGAGCAAGGGTATGGATATAAAGAACATGAAGGATGGCGAGTTTTCAAAATTCCTCCCAACCAGTTCAAAGGATGGGACGATCTTCGGTGTGACAGGTGGGATAAGCGAGGCGTTCATAACCACTGTAGCAAAACTTATGAATGAGGATAGCGAGATCCTTTTTTTCAGAAAAAACGAACCAGTGAGGGAATACGATTTTGCGATAGGAAAAATAAAGCTGAAAACCGCGGTCCTGCACGGAATCGCAAACTTCCCCTCCCTTCTTCCAAGAATAAAAGAATTCAATTTCATAGAGATAATGTTCTGCCCGTATGGTTGCGTCGGCGGTCCAGGCCAGCCAGCACCGCCAACCGAAGAAAAGTTGAAAGCAAGGGCCGAGGCGTTAAGAAAATTTTCAGATGCAAAAAAACAGAGAACCCCGCTGGAAAACAAACCGCTCATGGAGTCGTTGGACTGGTACGAGCAGAATAAGATTAATGTTTTTGAGGAGCTTACGTACTGGGGCGAATAAAAAGAGAAAGATTTAAGAATATTTGCAGATGGAAAAATAGATGCCAAAAAGAAATTACATGTGGGGGGGAGTAGGTGATAATTCTATACGTGCCGTTTCCGAATAAAGCCGCTGCAAAGAAGGCTGCAAAGAATTTGTTGAGGAAGAAACTCATCGCCTGTGCGAACATATTCTCCTGCGACAGCGTGTATGAGTGGAAGGGGAAAAAGGAAAGCACAAGGGAGTCGATAGCAATTTTTAAAACCACTGAAAAAAACGAGAACAAGCTCAGGAAAGAGATCGAAAAGCTCCATCCTTATGAACTTCCGGCGATAATAAAATTCGACTGCTACGCGAACGCATCCTTTGAGGAGTGGTTGAAAAAACAAACAAAACTCTAGAGGATTTTTTTCTCTCTTAGAAAATAAGGAACATCGCGCGCGTTTAAGCAAAGGTTCATGAACCCAAGCTCATCTACATTCACCCATTTTGCCTCTGCATGCTCCTTAGAGATTTTTATCTCCATCGAGTCCACATACCCGGCAAAAACAACGTATATTGAATGTTTTGTGTCTCCATTCTTTTCATACACGGCAGAGGTAACCCCAAGGAGAACAAGGTTTCTTGCCCTTAAACCCGTCTCTTCCTCACATTCCCTCGCAGCGGTGATCTCTGGCATTTCCCCAAACTCAACCCCTCCGCCCGGGAATTCCCAGCAACCACTGCTTCTTTTCAGAACAAGGACCTTCCCATTGTTAACCGGAACCAGATAAGCATTAATCTCTTGAATGTTCATTCTTTATCAACTTTTCAACCCTTTCCTCATCAAGAAGTTCCATAGGAGTTTTGCATTTCGGGCATTTGAAGTTATAATCAGCCGCCTCTTCAAATTTCATGAGCATTTCTATATCCTTACATTTTGGGCAGAAATAGTGTTCTCCCTCGCGTATCTTTGCGAGGACAAACTCCCTATCGGCGTTCATCCTTTCTTCTATCCATGCGTTCAGCCTTTCAATGTTTAACCTCCAATTGTAATAATACCACCCGGTTTCCTCATCCTTCGTTCTCTCATAGCTTACTATTCCTTCGTTGTGGAATTTGTTCAGCACAGACCTCACATCGCTTACCTTCACGCGGAGTTTTTCTGCTATCTTTTCATCCTCACCGTACTGCGTGAGCAACCTTATGATCTCCATTGCGTTTTCCCCGCCAACATCTATGAAAAGCTTTCTCACATTCGGTCTTTTTAGCATCTCAATTACTGGTGAGACCCTAGCAGCCTCCTCCTTTTTCTTCTCGCTAGCCATCTTCTTTCCCTTAACCGGAGGATTGACTTTATGTTTTTTTTCTTTGACTACTCTTTTTTGTTTAACCTTTGTTTTTTTGGGCCCATTCTTTCTACTAGGCTTTTTTTTGCCCATCAAACCACCAGCATTTAATTTACGCAGTTTAAATATTTAAACATTTCCCGCCTTACAGGAATTGCTACTATTTACCAAATTTTCTCTTTCTCCTCGCATAATCCCTTAGTGCTTTCTCAAAATCCTCCCTGCTGAAATCCGGCCATAGTGCCTCGCAGAAATAGAGCTCGCTGTATGCGCACTGCCATGGGAGAAGGCCGGAAAGTCTTTTCGCACCGCTCGTCCTTATCACAAGGTCCACCGGTGGCAATTCGCCGGTTGGTAAAAACTTTAGAAAGCTGTTCTCATCCACCCGCTCAACACCCTTCTTAAGTGCACTGTTCACCCCATCCACTATATCCGCATGCCCACCATAAGCTAGGAGAAGGTTTAGCTGATAGGGTTGATTTTTTTCAGTTCTTTTTTCAACCTCCTTTATCATCCTTTGCACATCCTTTGGAAGGAGCTCTATCCTTCCGAAAAACCTTATCCTCACCTCGTTCTTTTCCTTCCTCTTCTCCTTTTCCATTCTTTTCAGCCCTTCGAAAAGAAATTTTTTGAACAGGAAAAAAAGCTTCTCCACTTCCTCCCTATCCCTCTGGAAATTCTCTGTGCTGAACCCCCACATCGTCAGCATTTTTATCCTGTGCTTTCTGCACCACTTTGCAACATCCCCGATTTTCCTTATCCCTTTCTCATATGTTTTTTCAAAGCTTACGCCATGCTTTCTAGCCCAAGTCCTGTTCCCATCCGGAATAATCGCTATATGCTGCGGTACGTTCCCCTTCTCTTTAGCCATGTTTTTTCAGCCACTCCAAAAATTTCGCAAGCCTGAAAGCATACCCATACTCATTATCGTACCACGAAAACACCTTCACAAAATTTCCCTTTGCCTGAGTTAACTGCCCATCAACAATCCCCCCATATGGCATCCCTATGATATCGCTCGAAACAATCGGCTCCTCTGTGTAGAAAAGAACCCCTTTCAGCTCTCCTTCGCTCGCCTTTTTCAGCGCAGCGTTCACCTCCTCTCTACTGACCTCTTTCTTCAGTAAGAATGTGCAGTCGGTTATGCTCCCATCAGCAACCGGGACCCTCATCGCGATTCCATCCAGCTTTCCGTTAAGCTCCGGGAAGATTTCTCCTATCGCCTTTGCAGCCCCGGTGCTCGTTGGGACGATGTTCATCGCAGCAGCCCTCGCCCTCCTTATATCTTTTTTATGGCTTCCATCCAGCAGGTTCTGGTCGCTCGTGTACGCATGAACCGTTGTAATGAACCCTTTCTCAATTCCGAATTTTTCATGCAAAACTTTCACAACCGGTGCAAGGCTGTTTGTTGTGCATGAGGCCATTGAGATAATCCTGTGCTCTTTTTTGTATGCCCTATCGTTTACGCCGGGAACTATGGTAACATCCACGCCCTTTCCGGGTGCAGAGATAACAACCTTCTTCGCGCCTGCCTTTATGTGCTTTTCCGCATCCTCCCTTTTCCTGAACTCGCCGCTCGCCTCAACAACAACATCAACCTTCAACTCCTTCCATGGAAGCTTCTCTGGATCTGTTTCGTTTATCCACTTTATCCTTTTCCCGTTAATCACGAGGTCACCATCCTTAACCTCAACGCTTCCGTTCCACTTTCCATAGATGCTGTCATATTTCAGAAGTTGCGCGTGCATCTCCACCGGGCTTCTTGTGTTTATCGCCACAAGCTCTATTTCATTTATCGCTCCAGAGTCAAACAGCGCCCTCACCACTCCCTTCCCAATTCTTCCAAATCCAGAAATCGCTACTCTCATGCTCTTTATTTTCTGTTAAGATTTTAAATATTTACTTTTTGATTATCCATTGGTGGGTCCATGTTTTCTCTGAAAGACAGGGTGGCGATTGTCACCGGTTCAACATCCGGCATTGGGAAAGGGATTGCAGAGGTTTTTCTTAAAGCGGGCGCAAAGGTGGTTATAAGCTCTGAGAATGAGGAGCACTGCAAAACCGTTGCGCAGGAGCTCTCTAAGTTTGGAGAAACACTCCCGGTTCGTTGTGATGTCTCAAAAGAAAGCGAGGTTAGGGCGCTTGTTGAGAAAACAGTAAAGAAATTCGGAAGGCTTGATATAATGGTGAACAACGCAGGGGTGTATTTCACGAAAAACCTTGATGAGATTACAGAAGAAGAGTGGCGAAAGCTTATGGGCGTTAATCTGGACGGCGTTTTCTTCGGCACAAAATACGCTTCTGTGCAGATGAAAAAACAGAAAAAAGGGGTAATAATAAACATCGCGAGCATTGCCGGTTTGAGAGGGATAGGTGGCTCAACCCATTATGGCGCTTCAAAGGGAGCGATTGTAAATTTCACAAAATCCGCTGCGCAGGAGCTCGCTCCTTTTGGGATAAGGGTGAATGCAATCGCACCCGGCATTATAGAAACCGCGATGACAAAGGATATAATAGCGAATAAAAAACTCCTTGAGGCCTATCTCGCGCCGGTTCTCATAAAAAGGGTTGGAAAGCCAGAGGACATTGCCTACGGCGCTCTCTATCTTGCAAGCGATGAGGCGAGCTATGTTACCGGCGCAGTTCTTGTAATAGATGGCGGGTGGATATGCCATCTCTAACCTTACACAAAAAAACATTTATTAACCTATAGCCCGTAAATATATTATGGCACTTGCGAAAAAAGCGATACTTGCTTTTGCGATCAGTGCAGGATTTTTAAATTCCGGCTGTTTAAGCAGAACTATGATGAAAGAGCCAGTGGCCCAAGAGATAACACCAAATCTAGAAAAATACACACTAGAACAAGCAAGCACGGCATATTTTACTTTAGGAAAGGCAGCAGTATTAACAAATGGAAAGTTGAATATTTATCAAAGTTATGAACTTGGTGTTACAACAGGGGAGCCCTGGCTCACTATCCCATTAAATGTTTCTAACGGTTCTGTGGTGTCATTGTTGTCCTGTGGGGCAGTTGTGTATGATAAAAACAGCAACAAATTAATTTTTATCATAACTAAAGAAAAATTTATGGCTGAGGAGCTGGTAAAAATAGAAGAATTTAGTTTAGATAGAGAGTACACAAAATTATTTGTTTCAGGTGGGCTTTGCGCGCTTGTGAATGATAACACAGGTATTTTAAGAGTGCTGCGCGTTTCCGAAGAGTACGAAAGAGAAAACGGAGGATATACAATAACCTATAAAACTTATGATCTGGGCGGATACAATATAGATAAAAAAGCAAAAATATTTGGTGGCCAGCTTTCAAGCATAGTTGTTGTGGAAGATAAAAAAATCTCTTGCTATGGCCATGTTTCCTGCGCCATTCCAACAGACCTAGGCGTAGAAGAAGTATCTGCTGCGGCATTGATATTTTATGATAACACTCCAACTATTTTTGTTTTAGACACGGCAGGAGTTATGCATACTTTTGAGGTGAAAAAATGGTAGACTCCGACGTTTTGCTATATAGATGGGGCAAAATTAAAAAAAGCTTGGACGAATTGGGATATGATACACGCTACATAAATACCGTGTTATCCGAAAATAACCTTCGGTCGCTACGTGGGGAAGCATTAGCATTCGTGAGTGATCATATATTAACAAATCTGGAAACATTAAGCTACGGTAGAATACCATCTGCGATTGACACAACAGGATTCGCCAAATGTATACCAGAAGAATATACAAAGATGGGCGTTACCCCTTATATGGTTCTTTCCCGTTTTTCTCAAGTTATATATGAGTTGAATACCGATAGATTCGGCACTCCATGGGCGAATGATCTTTCCCAACAAAATCGAGAAAAACTAAAAAAATTGCAGGACGCTTTGCTGACGCTAGCTTTCTATGCAGAAGGAATACAAGGCATCGGTGGCTTCGCCATCCCACAAAAAAAATTAATGATGCTTTCACGACTCTTTCTCTATTCATAGAAGGTTATTTTGGTAAAGGGGAATATGCAGGGTTTTTCAGCGACCTGAAAGAATTAGCAAAAACTAAGAACGATTACCTCTTCTCCTCAGCATTAAACCCTGAAAAATTAGCCATGGCAAAAATAAAATAAAAATATCCATCTAGAAAATCGCCGGGAGGAAGTTTAAAATAAGAGCAATGAGAAGGGCAATCGAAAGCGGTTGCGCGATTTTCTTCCCAACAACAAGCTCAAGCATTCTGTACCCATCAAAGAACGGAACGGGCAGGAGGTTTACAACAGCAACAACAAAATTAAGCGCAAACGCGAGCCCTAAGAACCGATAAATAAACTGAAGGAAACCAAACCACACCACCCCCTCTTTGTAAAAATCAGATGTTAAAAAAACCAACGCCAGAAAAATGAGAAGGAGGAGGATGCTTGCAAAGAAATTTGCACCGGTTCCTGCGGCCAGCACCCTTTCCTGCTCCTTTATGCTTCTCTGGGCCAAATGCTTCTCATCCGGCTCAACGAATGCGCCGACTGGTATAAAACCAAAGAAAACAAGCCCGGAGCTGAGCAGCCTGACCCTTGCTATTCTTGTAAGCAGGCCGTGCGCACCCTCATGCACAACAAGAATGAGCGCAAGCGCAAGAATTCCTTCAAGGAAAGGAAGGTTTATTCCGGGAAGGAGAAGGGTTGCGCCCTCATGCACCTCCTGCTGAACACCGGTTGTGAGCATGGTGTAGAGCGCAGAAACAACCGTAACCCCATGGGCGAGCAGGGAATAGGAGATAAAACCGCAGAAGCCTGAGAGAAAAAGCATAACCGGGTAGACCAAATTAACCTCTCCTGTAAATGTCTCCTCAATCCCCTTTATTCCAACAGTAGAGAGTATAACATCCAGAGCGTATGGGGAAACAAAAAGGGAAATGAGCAGCATAACGAAAAATCCCAGCGCCACAATAGCTGCCCTTTCCTTTGCAGGCCTCCAGTTTATGATGAGAAAAGATGCGAGGCCGAAAGCAACAGCCACAGAAACATCTGCAAAAAATTTCAGTATTCTTTCGTACCTGAGCGCAACCTCGTTTATTTTATTTATTCCCTTTCTGCTCTTTATGAGAAAAAGCCCATACTCCCCATCAAACTTATACTCCTTCCTGAGCCATTCCCCAACAACACCCAGCTCAACAACTGCGGCAAAAAACTTCACGCTCGCCGGGATGTTTAGGTTTATTATCATGTAGAAGATCGCCATCGCAAGAAGTATAACAACCCTTCGCATTAGCATAAATTCTGCGAAACATTATAAATGCTTTTCTAATTAATTAGTTTTTATGCCAAGGCAAAAGGAAATGTGCGAGATATGCGGCGAAAGGGAGGCAAAGTTCACTGTTATCATAGAGGGCGCGACGATGAATGCCTGCGCCGTGTGCGCGAAGGGTGCAAAAATTCTCAGCAAAAAACCCGATGAGATAGAAGAAAAGGGCATCAGGGTTGTTGAAACTGGGAGGGTTGAAGAGGATATTGTAGATGGATATGGAGAGATTGTGAAAAAGGCAAGGGAGGGCATGGGGCTGACCAGGCAGGAGCTTGCAAAAAAAATCAGCGAATCAGAAAGCTACCTTGAGCATATAGAAAAGGAGAGGATGAGGCCAACCCTCAAAACAGCTAAGAAGCTTGAAAGAGCGCTCGGGATAAAACTTATTGAAAAGACAACAGAGGTGATAATCGAAAAAACAGAGAAAAAGAAGGGAGAGGAGCCAACCCTCGAGGATTTTGTTGAAAAAAAGGAAAAGTGATAGCATGGGAGTTGACCTTTCACCCATAGTTGAAAAACACGAGATAACCCTGGAAAGTCTGGCAGGCAAAAAAATAGCCATAGATGCATACAATGTTCTCTACCAATTCCTCGCGTCCATAAGACAGCCGGATGGGACTCCGCTCATGGATTTTTCCGGGAACATCACAAGCCATCTCTCCGGCCTGCTGTACAGGACTGAGAGAATGCTTGAGAATGGGATAAAGCCGGTTTATGTTTTTGATGGAAAGCCGCCGGAGTTCAAGGAAAAAACAATAGAGAAAAGGAAAAAGGCAAAGGAAGAGGCAAAGGAAAAATGGGAGAAGGCGCTTGCGCTTGAAGAGGAGGGGGCGAAAACATACGCGCAGGCAACCTCAATGCTCACTGAAGAGATGGTTAAAGAAAGCAAGGAGCTTCTCTCTGCGATGGGTATCCCTTACATAGAAGCGCCAGGAGAAGGCGAGGCACAGGCAGCATGCATGACGCAAAAGGGGACCACGTATGCATCCGCTTCTCAGGACTACGATTCCCTTCTTTTCGGCTCCCCGCTTCTCATAAGAAACCTTTCGATTACCGGGAAAAGGAAGCTTCCAAGAAAAGACCAGTATGTTATTGTTTACCCTGAACAGATCCCGCTCAAGGAAGTCCTTGATAAGAATGGAATAACGCTGGAACAACTCATAACACTAGGAATTCTTGTCGGGACGGATTTCAACGAAGGAGTTAAAGGGGTCGGGCCGAAAACAGCGCTTAAAATCGTTAAGGAGCAGAAACAGTTTGAAAAAGTTTTGGAGTTTGTTGGCGAGAAATACAAGCATGAATTCGAACCCTACATAGAAGATGTTTTTGACTATTTTCTCAACCCGCCATGTGTGGATGTTCAGTTAAGATGGAACCCACCGAATGCAGAAAAGATCAGGGAAATTCTTGTTGAAAAGCACGATTTCTCCGAGGAGAGGGTAAGGAGCGCTGTTGAAAAGATGGTTAAGGGAATGGAGGAGAAGGGAAGCCAGGAAAAGATATCAAAATGGTTCTAGTGTTTTTTTGAGATTTTCTCCGCAACTGATTTTGCAATATACCCTGCATCAAATACAACTATCGCAATGAGAGGAGAATAGTAGCCGAGGAGTGCCGGGTAGAGGGTTGCAAGTTTAAGGACAGGCCTGTACCCCCTTATTACCGGAAGGTCTGTTTCATCTACCGCAGCAGCCACGAAGAAAAACAAGAGCATGTTTATATCTATGTACCCGCCCAGCATCACAAAACCAATAATCACTGAGGCAGCGAGAATTCCGTGCGCCAAATTATCCACTTTTCCCATGAATACCGCCGCGAGTACAACGGCCATCAGCAATTCCTCAACATCCCCGAAAAGAAAAACATACAAAATTAGAAGAGAAGAAACTATGGCTATCAATGCATGCCTCAGCTCAGCCCTGCGCCTCTTATCCCTGTCAATCTCATCATCGTTCAGCTTGACCAGATAGCCGGCAATAAAAAGCAAAAGCGCACAGGTGAGGTTCATGGTAGGGTTTAGGCACAAGGGCTTAAAAATCTACCGAAAACATCGATAGTATGAGCAACCATCTAGAAAAAAGAATAATGGTCGCGGGTTTGATATCGTCTAAAAAATAAAAACATCAGAAAATTTTCTATTTTTGTCCGCTCTGAACAGGCGGAATCCATATTATATTATACGTGATTCCGCCTATTGTCTGTTGGTTGCCAGTATACTCCGCGCCTATTCCTGAAGTTATTGGTTCAAAAAATACAACTTCTGGTATTTTCCTTTTTAGGCCTTCTATTGAGCCTTCTTCTTCGTGGTAGCCTGAGATGTATCCTGCCTTTACTTCATTACCAATACTAACAAAAACAATAGTCAACTTTCCATCTGTTGATGTATACTCCCCTAAGATCTCTACGTTAGTTTCTTTCCCATTAATCCATAACCTTGCCATACCTTCGTTATCTTTTGGTATCTTGCTACTTCCTTTGAAGTATACTTCATTACTATCTCTGTATAATTGTAAAGAACCATCCTTTACACCCTGCTTACTGCTTCTGATTATAAATTTCAAAAACTTTTCGTCTCCATACGGAATAACTGTATATGTCCTTCTTATATTAATTTCAGCAGGCTCAGGCATCTTCTGTGCCATTGCATCACCCATTTCATCACCCCAATAGTATTTTTATCGTATCTCTTTTTAATAGTTTTGTTAATCCATTTCTTTTGCCCCCTAATTACCTTTCCGATGGTGTTAATATATACTCTTTGTAATCGCCCCACTCTCTTTTATAGTATCTTTCCACAGCTTCTCTTCTTCCGCTTAATTCATCATCAAATATCATATCATCCATTACAACAAAAGCATGACCTCCCCCCTTATCCCTTGAAATTAATACATGTATCTCAGGAGTCATCCCATAGGAATACAAAATGCTGGAGCAGAGTATGGTGAATTCTAAACAAGCAATGCTACCTTCATTGAGTACATATCTTAAGTTTAATGTGTCGATGTCATCGTATGCCCCGGAAAACAAAATTTTTTTGTCGAATGCATACCTTATCTCATCTATACCTCTTCTGCTTATGTTTTTTCTTCCGGTTAATAGTTGGTAAAGGATGTATGCCCTCTCAGACTTTTCTATTATCATAATCCATTTTTTATCATACCCATCTATCTCTATGGGAAAAACAATCTCTTCAGGTTTTATAGGTTTTTTAGGAGGAGCATATGGTATGCTGAACCCTGCTTCAACTAAGCGTTTATGAAGAGTTTCATAACTTGCGTTCAATCCAGCGGTGTCTAAAATAGCCATCCCCTTCCTAAAATCTATGAATTCAGCAGTGAGCGGGTCGTATGCTTGTGCAACAGAAACCTTTGGCTCAATATTTCTAAATTTTTCTATTTTCAAAGGTAAAAAAAGAGAAGAAAGAATCATCACTGGTATTGCTACCCTCATCCTCATTTTTTCACATATTTACTTTATTAAAAACATTTTTTAAATCCTTACCCCTGCGTGCAACAAAGGAAAAACAATCGTTGCATCCCCATCAATGGTTACATGCCTTGCCTTTTCCTTTATCTTCCCCCAGCTCACCCCCTCATCTGTTCTTGCTCCGCTCAAACTTCCGTCCCATGGTTGCGCGGTTGTTACATAAACAGCGTAATCAAGCCCTCCCCTCACTAGATTTGCGCCTATGATATGATGCTTGCTTATCCCCCCACCCAGAATTACTGCGCCTGTTTTTTCAGCGTTCAGCACAACATCCGCAAGTTTTTTCATATCCTTTGTCACATCTATTCCAAAATCCTTTCTCCTCTGCTTGAAGAAATAGGTTTGAAGCCCTATCGCAGAATCCGTAATTCCCGGGCAGAAAACAGGAATGTTATTCTTGCTAGCCCATCTCAAAAAAGAATTATCATCCTCAATACCCAAACCCATTTCATACGCTATCTCGCTTGGGGAAACAATCTTTCCGTATTTTTCGTAGCATTTCTCAAAAATCGGCTGGATTTTCTTCTCGAGCAGTTCGTACCTATCGTTCGGCACAAGGATGTTCCCTATCCTGTTTATTCCTTTTGAATGCAACTGCGCATCGTTCTCGTAAAATGAGCCGAGCAGGTACGGCTTGTAGGCTTTTATTAAATCATGGTCAAGGGAACCGCCGGTTGTCACTATAACATCAACAAATTTTTTCTTCACCCAGTCCGCTATCAGCCCCCGGATTCCCGAAGCAACAAGGTTTGCGGTAAACCCAAAGAATACCGTTGCATTCTCGCTTTTCATTTTTTCAATTATCTCTATCCCTATCCCTATGTTTGTCGCTTGGAAGCCTATTCTCCCAATTTTTTCTATTTCGAATTTTTCAATATCCTTTATCTCCATACAATCGCCGTTTGATTGCCAAGGGCGGGACTTCCAAGCCATTTTCCGGTGAAGCGCTTTTAGGCATCCCAAAAAGGGCTCTTTGGACCCGCGACCTCTAGATTTCCCGAGCGCCTTTCATATCATCGCCGAAGCTCATCACTCACAGGCTTTTCCTATGAGTCTAGCGCTCTAACCAGGCTGAGCTACCTTGGCAATCAAAAAAATAAGAAACAAATAGAATAAAAAACTAATGGCATGTGTGCGTTCTTTCATCGCAGTACCCCCCAGTTCCGCAGTCCTTATCGCTTCCGCACCTCCCCAATTTCACCCTGCATGTATGCGTAGATGCTGAGCATGTCTGCCATTCCTCGCAATCCTCCTCTGTATTGCAATACCCTACTTTTACAGTGCAAACATGTTTTGCAGGGTCGCAAAATTCCCATGAGGAGCATTGGGCGTTTGAATCGCAATACCCTTCCTGCGGGACGCAAAGGTGGGTGTTCTCATTGCACCTCTGCCATTTCTCGCAATCAGTATCTATATCGCAATATCCCTCTCTTGCATAGCAGTACTTCGTTTTGTTATCGCAGTACTGCCATTCTTTGCAGTCAGCCCCCGAGTTGCACCTTCCCTCAACCGGGTAGCATCTCCTTTCCCCTATGTTGCAGTATTCCCATGAATTGCAATCGTAGTTGTTGTAGCAGTACCCTTCTGCGGGCTCGCACCTATGGCTCTCTTTGCTGCACACCTCTATCTCTGCGCAGTCGTTATCATCCATGCAGTACCCCGCCTTTGCCTTGCACATATGCGTTGCGCTGTCGCAGAGCTGCCATGTCTCGCAGTCCCCATCCCGGGTGCACATCCCCTTCTTAACAACGCATTTATGGGTTTTTGTATCGCATGTTTCCCATTCCTTGCACTGGCTGGAAGCCTCGCAATACCCGGGTTTTACTTCACATATCTTCTTTTCGAGGTTGCATGTCTGCCATTCCTTACAGTTTGCATCGCTCTCGCATCCGCCCACGCATCCGGATAAAAACAAAAACATCCCAACAACTGCCAGCAGGATTACGATATTTCTCATTTTATCACACCTTTTTTTCAACAAAAATATTTTTAATGTTTAGCAGTTCCTTGAGGTTTTTTATCTCATAGTTCGCGTCGCTAGGCTCTTTTGCATGCTTCCCCCTCAAAACCCTTACTGTTATGTGGCCGGCGTGCCTTGCGTACTCTATATCCCTTATGGGATGGTCGCCGACAACAACCCCCTTCTCGAGCTCTCTGAAAAAACTAAGGCTTTTCCTTTTTGTTACAAAAACACCATGGAAAAACCACTGCACCCCGAGCCGTATAAGCTTGTCCCACTGCTTTTTTTCGTCCCCCTCACTGGCAACATAAAGCTCGTGCCCGCTCTCCCTCAACTTCAGAAGAACAGAAGGAACCTCCGGGAATGGCATGATGGATGTTTTTGTATCGTGATAGGCAGCAACCGCTGCCGCAACATATCTTGCGGGTTTTTTTATATTCAGTTTTTTGCAGAGCTCATCAAAATGTTTTGTGTAATTCGGCCCAGTTCTCTCAACGATCTCCATGAGCATGGAGTAGAGGTTTTCCGGCTCCTCATCCAGCCCCATCTCAACCATGGCCCTTATCCCATTCTTTCTCGCCAACTCTGCAAATTCTGTGCTCGGAAAAAGCGTGTCATCAACATCGAAATAGATTCTTGCCATGGCTTTTTTTCTACTCGCCAGTTTAAATTTTTTTCCCTCCCACAAAAACCCAGCAAAAAACCTCTATATTTATAAACTTTTTCACACATAATAAAAATCACAAATGAAAGCCAATAGGTGGTTTTATGAGAAAAATTAAACCTATAGTTCTACAGGATCCAAGAGATGTGGAAAACCGCTTAAGGAAACTCTCTACCAAGTGGATTGAGCTTCTAGGCGAAAGGGAGAAAAAGATGGAAGGCGGTCATCCAGTAGAGCGTATAAAGGAAGGGGCAGAGGGAGAGATAGGACCACAGTTGAGTGCTTTTAGAGAGCTTTTTGCGTCTCTTGCCTATGCAGATAGGAGCAACTATAAGGAAAGTCGCCTCGGTCTGTTTATGGGCTACCTCCACTTCCTTGAACCCCATATAAACGCGATAAAGATGAAAGCAGAAAAGGAATTCTACAAATTTAAGGAGGATGCAGCGAAGAAAGGGCTGTTTGGGAGGTTTGAGGCCTGGCTTTACATGAACCTCATGATGAGACCAGGAACCCCGGGCTGGTGGAAGAGAATAGTGGACCTTGCTGGAAGGACAATTGAGGAAATAGAGGAGGCGAAAGAAATCATTAAAGAAAAGTTTGGGGTTGAATTGTAACTATAGTTACACTGCCCCCATCAAAACCTTTTTAACCTCTTTTTCTCCATTTTTTTCATGAAAGAAATCTATTCCTACATTTCCAAGTTAAGCTATGAAAGGGCATACATCCTAAAAGAAAAACACGAGTTCTTAGAGCTCTGCGTTCTTTCCTTCCTCTCCTTCGCAATCCCATTCTTCATCCCAGGCCCTCAGCTGCTAACCGGTACGCTCGTGAATTCATTCATAATTTTTGCAGCCCTCCGCTTCAAAGGGAAAAGCATCCTTCCGGTTATTCTCCTCCCGAGCATCGCGGCATTCACCCGGGGTATTCTTTTCGGACCATTCACAATTTTCCTCGCTTACCTCATCCCATTCATATGGATAGGGAACGCCATTCTTCTCTTCTCACTCAAATACCTATACATAAAATTGAATAAAAATTACTTCCTTTCCCTTCTTGCAGGTGCACTTCTGAAATCCTCCTTCCTATTCGCATCTGCGTTTGTCCTCTACAACACCATCCAGCTTCCAGCACTCCTCTTGGATGCGATGGGCATACTCCAGTTCATAACCGCAATCCTTGGTGGAATTTTAATATTCATCTTCACAAAAATTTTTAGGTGAGCATATGGACAAAGAATTCATACACCTCCTCGTTAAAAGAGGGGCGTTGAAATTCGGCGAATTCACCCTGAAAAGCGGGAGAAAAAGCCCGTATTTCATAAGCACAGGGGTGATCGCTGATGGAGAAGGGACTTACGAGCTTGCGAAGGCATACGCAAAGGTAATAAAAGAAAAGTTCCCGGAATTCGATAGCATATACGGGCCTGCATACAAAGGCATCCCGCTTGCGGTTTCTGTTTCAGTTGCCCTTGCAAGAGCACTCAAGCTAAACAAAACCTGGCTTTTTGATAGGAAGCAGGAAAAGGAATATGGGGATAAAGGGGTTTTCATAGGGGATGGCCCGCGAGACGGCCAAAGGATTGTGATGGTGGATGATGTTTTCACAACCGGCGGGACAAAGGTTGAAAGCATAAACAAACTTAGAAGAACTGCGAACGTTGAGGTCCTCGGGGTTGTGATCGCAGTTGACAGGGAGGAGAAAGGAAAAGAAAGGAATGCGATAGAAGAGTTTGAAGAGGAGTTCAAGATGCCGGTTTACAGCGTTGCGAAGATAACTGAGATATTCGATTATCTTCACAACAGAAAGGTTGATGGAAAGGTTTATGTTGATGATAGAATTTACTCTGCATTCTTAGAATACATGAAAGAGTACGGCGCGAGAAAGTGATCCTGTGAAAGCGGCATTTTTTATTGAAGGCATAGGATACGGCCATGCCTCGCGGATGCTTCCTGTAATAGAGAGGTTCAGGGATAGGGAGGTAGTCAGCTACGGCGCAGGAGCGAAATTCCTCTCCTCCCATGGCATAATGGTAAGAGAAATCCCAGAGCCCTACAACCTTGCGATAGATGAGGAAGGGGTGGATTGGGTAAAAACGGTTATAAAAAGCACGAAAGCAGTAAACCCAAAGATCATAGCAACATCTGTTTTGGCAGCAAAAGATTCAGATATAGTTATCGTTGATTCTACCCCGCTCGGGATTGCGGTGGGAAAGATGCTCGGCATAAAAACCCTTTTCATTCTTAACCAGATAGACCCCTCAACCTTTTTCTCAGGATTTTTCACAAGAAAGATTACTGAAAAATTTTTTGCGCAGATATTCTCCTCAGTAGATGGGGTTGCGATAGTGGATTTTCCCCCTCCTTTCAACATCTCCCCTGCAAAAAGGCTTGATATGAGCGTGCCGATAAGGTTTGTCGGGCCAACGGTAAGGCCAAAAACCGGAAAGGAGGAGAAGGGAAGAGGGGCTGTTGTCACCGGTGGGACCGAGAAAACCACCATTCCACTCTCCATTCTCAAAAAATCAAAGTACAGGTATTTTATTAGAGGAAGCGGGAGAAAGGAAGGAGGAGGGAAAATAAAGTTCGTTAATGACATCAGGGAATACATGGCCAGGAGCGAGTTCTGCATTCTTCACGGCGGGCATACGAGCATAATGGAATGCATCTTCCTGAAAAAACCTATGGTGGTCGCCCCACGCGAAAACTACGCTGAAAGGGTTGAGAACGCGCATGGTGTGGAGCGGCTCGGCCTTGGGGTTTCAGTAAACCCACGCTGGCTTGATGAGAGAATTCTTGATTTTGCGATAGAAAAATCCCTTTCCCTAAAGCCCAACCTTAAACGCTTTTATTCTTTTGCAAAGAAGTTTGATGGAGCAAAGGAGGTTGAAAAATTTGCAAGGGATATTATCAAGGCTTGAAAAGGATGGGAAAACCTCCATCCTCTGCTTCGGAATAGACCCTGTTCTAGAAAAGATACCTCTTGAAGGGGCGATAGAGGATAGGATAGAAGATTTCTTCTACCCGATAATTGACCGGCTGAAAAAAGAAAACCTCATACGCACGATAAAGCCGAACTACGCATTCTTTGCCCAGTACGGGTTTGAGGGTTTGTTCGCGCTGGAAAGGTTGATCGAGAGATACCGAAACGAACTTTTTATAATCCTCGACGTAAAAAGAGGGGATATTGGAAAAACAAGCGAGGCGTATGCAAAAGAGGTTTTTGATTTTTGGCAGGCCCATGCATGCACTGTAAGCCCGTACATGGGGTTTGATTCCGTCCAGCCTTTTCTGGATAAAGGCTTTGTCTACCTCCTTGCAAGAACGAGCAACAAAGGGGCGGGCGATTTTCAGGAGTTGGAGTTGAAGGATGGAAAAAAACTCTATGAAAAAGTAGTTGAGAAGGCGATGGAATGGAAAACAGGAATTGTTGTTGGCGCAACGAGCGATGATATTCTAAAAATATGCGAAAAAACAAAAGCCCAGCTGCCCATGCTTATCCCAGGGATAGGCGCTCAGGGAGGGGATCTGGAAATGGTTTTGAAAGCCATAAAGCCAAACCCATTCATCCACAGGATAAATGTCTCTTCCTCTCTTGCGTACGCATACGAGAAAAGGCAGGCAAAGGATTTTGTTCAGGCGAGCTTTGAGGAGGCAAAAGGAATAAATGAAAAAATAAAGGCATTGCTCGCATAGATTTTTCTCTCTACTTACTAAAGCATACCTTCCCGGGCGTTTCAAACATGCTCTCATCAACAACCCATGGCGTGCATGTAAACTTGAAATCCGGCTGGTCCTTGTATATCTCAGCAACACTTTCCGCACCTTCCCTTATGCTCTCTGTGCTCGCTGGCGTAGCGACCCAATCGCACCCGGGATACTCCTCCTTTAACCGATCGTCCTCGCTCACCTTTGCAAGGGAATACCCATCCTTTACCACAGTTATCAGGGTTTTCTTCCCATCGCTGTTCTCAATCCTCATTCTGTTTACGCCATCATCATAGGATGTTGCTATTGTTTTTGTTCCCGGGTATTGCGTTATGCACATGCGCGGGCCTGTGGGCAAGCCTGTGGGTAATGTAGTTTGCTCTTCCCCTGTTTGCTGGGCCGGCTGGGTTTTTGTCCCCCCGTATATTTTCTGTATCTGGTCTATTTTTTGCATAACCTTATCCACACATCCTGATGAGAAAAACACCAAAGTTCCCAACAGGAAAAACAAAATCCATTTTCGCATGTGGGTGTTTTTCCTGCAAATTATTTAAAGTTTGTGTTTGGTCAAAACTCATTTGATTTTTTTAACCTTCCCAGCCCAATACTCCATAACTTCCTTTGCCTTTTTCTCCTCTCTATTCTCAGAAAATATCCTTATTATCGGCTCAGTTCCGCTCGCCCTTACAATCACCCACCCGCCTTCATACTCAGCCCTCACCCCATCTATTGTTATTACCCTCCTGTACTCTTTTTTCATCTCTTTCTTTATCCTTTCCATAATTTTTTTCTTCTCCTGATTCTTGCAAGGGATTTTTGTCTTTACAAAGTGATATTCTGGGAGCTCTTTTTCCACTATCTCGCTAAGCCTCCGCCCATCCTTCACAAAAAGCTCCACTATCTTCGCCGCAGTCATAAAGCCATCCTTTGCCAAGCTAATCTCTGGCCAGATTACCCCTCCAACCTCCTCTCCGGCAAGGATAACATTTTTTGTTTTTGCAACCTTCTCGCTCATGTACGGAGCCCCGACCTTTGTATAAACAACATCCCATCCGTATTTTTTTGCAATCTCGCTCGCGACCATGCTCGTCGCAACAGTTGTGACAAACCTTCCCTTCCCCCCCTCTTTCGCCTTCTTAAGCAGGGAAAGCGCAACAACCTTATCCCCGCTTAAAAAATTTCCCTTCTCATCTATAAAGACAACCCTATCCCCATCCCCATCCCACGCAATCCCTCCATCTGCTTTTAACTCAACAACAGCCTTTTTCAAATCCGCCAAACTCTCTTCTGTCGGCTCAGAAGGCCTTCCCGGAAACCTCCAATCAACATAGTCATTCATCGTAATGACATTCACCCCACTCTCCTTGAACAACTCAACCATGAGGGAGGCAGTTCCGTTTCCGCAATCCAAAATGAAAAACGGCTTTCTCTCCCTTATCGCTTTCGCATCAACAAAACCCATTATCCTCTCCATGTGCCTTCTGACCGCATTCCTCTCCATCCTGTACTCCCCGACCTTCTCCCAACTCGCGCTTTTCACCTTCTCCATAATCTTTTCTATTTTCGCGCCCCTTTCCCTGCTTATCGCAATCATTTTTCTATCAGTTACTTTTATCGCATTCCACTCTGGTGGGTTGTGGCTCGCTGTCACAACAGCCACGCCATCCAGCCCCATCTCCTTTATCATAAGCTCTGCGGTCGGGGATGGAACAACATCAAAATCTATAACATTAGAGCCGACGCTTAGAAGGCCTGAAACGAGCGCATTCTTCAGGCAAAGCCCTGTCTTCCTTCCGTCCCTCCCGACCCCAACATTCTTGCCGAGATACCTTCCTATCGCCTTCCCGAGTTTAAGCGCAAGCTCTGGGTTCAGGTCCTCGAATGTTCCGCGTATTCCATTCGTTCCAAAATGGACATCAGCCATAAGCTCCCTTTTTTAGAAAGTATTTAAATTGTTATTCCCAATAAATGCTCATGGCCCAGGCACAAAAAGAAAGCATAAGCCCAGAGTTATTCAAAAATAACCACCCTGAAAAAAACGGATGGCACATAATTGATACTGGAAGCAGGATTATCGCGTTCAAATTTAACGGAAAATATGTTATAATGGATAGAATCGAAAAAGCAGGTAAAGGATGGCGCGAACTTGGGCGGATAACAGGAAACCTTCCCTGGTACACTGGATATAGCAAAGACTATACCCTCTCAGATTTCTTCTTTGGCTTGACATCCGCATGCCAGTCTGTTCAGAAAAAAATAGAGGACAGAACAATAACAATAGCAAACCCGCTTTCAAAAAAACTGGATAAATTAATGCTTGCAGCGATAGTTATCGAAGAGCTCGTCCCAATAAAATCAGATGTTGATTCTATGATAGACATTGCTTACGTCCTTTTTACATCTAACCTCGCAAAAATTCCATCCAGCGATGGCTTGGGGAGCATTGGCGTTTTTCAAACACTCAAAAAAACCCACGATGCTATAATGAATAAATACCCGTCTCTCGTTAACTATCCATTCGAAAAGAGCGATACCTATGAAGAGCAGGCAATAGTTGCCATTCTCCTTGCCTACGATAATCTCGCAGTATTTAACAGGGAGATATTCCAAAAATACCAATCCCTTCAGGTTGCATGGGATTCCGCTTCAGAAGAGGATCAGTTAGAATTCACTGCATTTGTTGTTGCAGCGATGCACAACGCCCCATCCTCAACCTTAGATGCTTTTAGGAGCGCTCTCAACACCCTAAAAAGCGGAAACTTCACCTTAAATTCTCTAAGGAGCGATGTTGCTCGCGAACTTGACATCATAACAAAATCCCCTACCGGAACAGGCACGTATGCTCAAAGGGTTGTTGATTTATATAACAGATTGAAAGAAAGAGGGTTTGCGAACTTTACAATCTGCCCACCGGAGTCCTTTACCGGTAAGGTTAAATTAACAACGGGCGCGGTTTATTCCAAATCGTCAAGATAGTTAGTTTTTTATTCCCTACGGCGCATTATGTATTCATGCGAGCGATATACTTTGCTTTGTTAGTTTTTGGCTTGCTCTTTGCCCCGGTCGTTGATGTTGGGGGAGGAAGCGGTTCACAGCAGGTAATAGTGAAAACAGGAGAAACCGTAACAATAGTTAATGTAAGCCACTCAGCAGGGATTGGGTTTGTGAATGAAAAAGGCGAGGAAATAGTTATGGAAAGCGGCGGCGGGATGCCAAGCGCTACACAGGAGGTTAAAGCAGTTGAGATAACCCCTTCTTCTGTTGTTGCGGATGGAAAAGAGGTTAGGCCGGATGAAGGAATTCCTGTTCAGACAGCGAGCGCGAACATGGTTGTTGTGCAGGAGCAGAACAGGGTTGTTGTTTCTGACAGCGCGGCCAGCGCAGAGGTAAAAACGCAGATCATGTACAAGGAGCAGGCAATGGTTTCAACAAAAAGCAACAAGGAGATAAAGATCGGCCCATCCATTGCCGTCAAGGCGATACCAGCACACGCTCGGATAAAAAACATCGAGCTTACTGATGATGGCACAGCCCCAGTATACAAAATCAGCGCGGTTTCAAATGGAAAAATTTTTTTCATCCTTCCTGTTGAGATGGAGGTAAACTACAGAATAGATGCAACGAGCGGGCAGGTAATAGCAGAGGAAAAGCCATTTTGGAGCGTTTTGGTCTGGTCCTAACAAACAGACGGTTGATTTAAAAACACTTCTCAATGTATTCTACTCTATAGCGGGGTAGGGGAGTTTGGAGTTCCCGCCGGGCTCATAATAAGGGCACCTAACCCTTTTAGGTGCCGTGCCCTTATCAACCCCTTTCGCCTTTAGGTGGAAGGAAGGAGGTGCGGCGATTGGCACCTAACCCTTTTAGGTGCCGTGCCCTTATGAGATACCCGGAGGTCGGTGGTTCAAAGAGCCCTTTTCGGGCTGCCTGAAAGCGCTTCAGCGGAAAAGGGTTTGGGAATCCACCCCCCGCTAACCTATAAAAATTCTTCCCTACAAATTAAACGAGCTTATCATATTTTTGGGGTGGTGGAATGGAAAAAGAAATTACAGAAATTGTAGAGATGATAGACGCCCTACTTGAGGATTTTTCAGTTCCTAGGAATGTAAGAAGAGCACTGGAAGAAGCGAAGAATCGTCTCTTAGGTGCAGGGGAACTTTCAGTCCGCGCAAGCGCAGCAGTTTATATAATCGAGCCGGTCAGCGAGGATGTAAACCTGCCAGCCCATGCAAGAACCCAGTTATGGGCAATCCTTTCTGCCCTTGAGGGCATAAAGAATGATTGAAAGGCTTTCTAAGAAAGGCATAAGGGTTGCGCTTGATGCAGAGGAGATTCTAAAAAATAGGGAGGACCTCATAGATGCCGTATTATCATTGAACAAAATTTTCATCAGTAGGGAAGATGTTGAAAAAATACTAAAAGAAAAAGAAGAGAAAGAAAAGAAAGAGGTTGAAGAAAAAAAGCCAGAGGTTGTAGTAAAAAAAGGGGAGAAGCCACCAGAGGCAAAGGAATACGACCCCGACATAGTAATAGACCATAAAAGGGACATCACCGGAAAGAGCAGGACAACAGGAAAGGTTGAAGATTTCATAGCGTACTTTAGAAACAGGTATAAAAGAATGCGCCGGCTATTCGTTAGCACAAGAACAGAATACGCTGATGCGGATATAAAGGAGTTGAAAAACAAGGATAAAAAAAAGGTGAGGATTGTCGGGATGGTATACAAAAAAAGCCCTACGGCAAAGGGCAACATCCTCCTGATAGTTGAGGACCTGACAGGAACATTCAAGGTTGTGATACCAAGAAACAATGAGAAGGTTTTTGAGGAAGCAAAAAGGATTGTGAAGGATGATATAATCGCGTTTTACGGAAAGGTTGTCAATGACCTATTCATTGTTGATGATTTTGAATGGCCCGGAGTGCCTTTGATGAGGGAGAGGAAAAAGAGCGAGAGGAACCTTGAGGTTGCGTACCTCTCAGACATCCATTTTGGAAGCAACAAGTTCCTGAGCGCTCCATTTGAAAAATTCGTAAACTGGCTTAAAAAGGATGAGAGGGCTGGAAGGATAAAATACCTCATCATAGCTGGTGATATTGTGGATGGGATAGGGGTTTACCCAAACCAAGAGAAGGAGCTCATCGTTAAGGATATTGAAAAGCAGTACGAAATGTTCGATGATTTTGTTAGCGCGCTTCCGGACTACATCTCTGTTATAGTCATACCGGGAAATCACGATGCGGTTAGAAGGGGCGAGCCTATGCCAGCTATAGGTAGCGACCTGATAAAAAGCGATGTTTTGAGTGTTGGCAACCCAGCAAGGGTTTTCATAGATGGCGTCTCCCACATCATTTACCATGGTACATCCCTTGATTCATTCATAGCAAACATTCCAAAACTCAGCTACACAAAGCCCGAAGAGGTGATGAAAGAATACCTGATAAGGAGGCATCTTTCCCCTTTTTACGGCGATAACCCCATAATCCCAGAAGAGATAGATTACATGGTTATTGATGAGGTACCGGATATCCTCCATGTTGGCCATGTTCATAAAAACGGCTATGCGGATTACAGAGGAACCCTCCTTATAAACTCCGGCACCTTCCAGGCCCAGACAGAGTATCAGATAAAACAGGGCCATGTGCCAACACCCGGTGAGATTCCGATTTACAATCTAAAAACAGGAAAGCTTTCAACAGTAAAATTTGCGTGATGGTATGAAAATAGTCGCGGATGAGGAAATGAGGTCATACTTCGATTCTCTGAGGGCAGAGCTTGAAAAAGCCTACTCCATTGCCTCAAAAGCAAGGGAAAAGGGTTTTGACCCTTTTGATGAGGTTGAGATAACAATAGCAAAGGATGTTGCGGCAAGGGTTGAGGGTATAACAGGGATAGCGGTCGCAGAGGAAATAAGGAAAAGGGAGGAGATGGGAAAAAGCCGGGAGGATATTGCCTTCGAGCTTGTGAGGGAAATTGCAAGAGGAAACCTCATTAAGGGAAGCACAGAGGAGTTGATAGAAAAAGCAATCCGCGTTGGCACAGCCCTTCTCACAGAGGGCGTGCTCGTAGCACCAACAGAAGGAATTGCTAAGGTAAAGATAAAGAAAAACCCTGATGGCACCAACTACCTTGCTGTTTATTACGCAGGGCCAATAAGAAGCGCTGGAGGAACGGTTGCCGCACTTACCGTTGTGCTTGCAGACCTTGCGAGGAGGGAGGCCGGCGTAGGTGATTACAGGCCTCTTGAAAAAGAGGTGGAGAGGTATATCGAGGAGGTAAACATATACGAAGCAGTTGTTGCCCATCTCCAATACAAACCACCGGAGGAGCACATAAGAATAATTGTTGAGAACTGCCCGGTTTGCATAGATGGTGAGCCGACAACAGAGGATGTAGAGGTTTCTGTTAACAGGGATCTGGAAAGGGTTGAGACAAACAAGATAAGGGGTGGTGTGCCGCTTGTTATATGCGAGGGAATAGCCCAAAAGGCTGCAAAGGTTTTGAAGTACACCAAAAAGCTCGGGCTCGGATGGGACTGGCTTGAAAAAATAATAAAAATAAAAACCGGTGGAAAAACAACAGAAATAAAGCCAAACCTGGATTATCTCGATGGCCGTGTTGCAGGAAGGCCTGTTTTCTCCTACCCGATGGCAAAGGGGGGTTTTAGGCTAAGGTACGGAAGGAGCAGGACGAATGGAATCATGGCAAAAAACATCCACCCGGCAGCCATGGTTCTCCTAGATGGATTCATTGCCTATGGAACCCAACTCAAGCTTGAAAGGCCAGGGAAGGGGGCTGTTGTAGCGGCAAACGAAAACATAGAACCGCCAATAGTTCTTTTGAAAAACGGGGATGTTGTAAAGGTAAAAACAATTGAAGAGGCTGAGAGGCTTAGCCCAGAGGTGAAGGAGATCCTTTTCCTCGGTGATATCCTCTGCCCTGTTGGTGATTTTTTAAAATCAGGCTCACCGCTTTTTCCCCCGGGCTATTGCGAGGAGTGGTGGGGGGAAGAGGTAAAGGCAAAGGGGATAGAGCCGAGAAAATTCACCTCAGCAAAGGAGGGAATAGAGTTCTCTATAAAGCATGCCGTTCCACTCCATCCTTCCTATCTTTTCTACTGGAAAGAATTGAACAAAGAACAGCTCTTAGCCCTTTCCAAATGGCTTTCCTCAGGGAAGTTTGAAAACAACACCTTCACCGCCCAGAACTCGCCTGAAAAAAGATACCTTGAACTAATCGGTGCTGAGCATAAACTTAGAGAAAACAAGGTAATAATAGAAGCTGATACTGCTTACGCCCTTCTCTTTTCTTTGGGTTCCTTAGAAGGGGATTTTTCAAAGGTGATGAACTCAAAGGAAGAGGACGTTCTCAAAATTCTCTCGGATGCTTGCGGGGTTGAGATAAGGGATAAGGAGGGGACCTTCATAGGTGCGAGGATGGGGAGGCCGGAGAAGGCAAAGGAGAGGGAGATGGAAGGCTCACCCCATGTCCTTTTTCCAACCGGTTCTCACAAAACAAGGAGCCTCTCCAGGATATACACAATGCTAAAGGAAAGAGGGGGTGTAAGAAACATAAACGCTGAGATAGCTGCCTTAAGATGCACAAACTGCAAGCAACCAACGATCTACACAAAGTGCCATATCTGCGGTGGGAAGGCGGTTGTTGAAAGGAAGGGCAGAGAAAAAACAGAGAGGCGTTCAATAGATATAGTATCCCTTATGGAAAAAACAAAGAATGAGGTTAATTTTATGCCGGCCGAGCTGAAAGGGGTAAAGGGGCTCATGAGCGCCTCAAAGATTCCTGAAAGGCTTGAGAAAGGCTTCATTCGCGCAAAGTATGGAGTGTATGTTTACAGGGACGGAACAGCAAGGTTTGATGCAACAGACCTTCCATTAACCCATTTCATTCCTGAAGAGATCGGTGTTAGTGTTGAGAAAATAAAATCCCTTGGGTACACAAAGGATTATTTAGGTAATCCGATAGAAAGCGGGGATCAGATAATCCCCCTTATGCCTCAGGACATCATCCTCTCAGAGCCTGCTGCCGATTATCTATTCAAGGTATCTAAGTTCATAGATGATATGCTCGTTGATCTTTATGGGTTAGGGGCGTTTTACAAACTGAAGAGAAAAGAAGACCTGGTAGGCCATCTTGTTGTTGGATTAAGCCCGCACACGAGTGCAGGAGTGCTTGGGAGGATAATAGGTTTTACAAAGGCAAATGTTGGGTACGCACACCCGTATTTTCACGCAGCGAAACGAAGAAACTGCGATGCTGATGAAGATGCAGTAATCCTCCTTCTTGATGCATTAATAAATTTTTCAAAATACTTTTTGAGCGACAAGAGGGGCGGGACCATGGATTCCCCGCTTGTCCTCACAGTATTCATAGACCCAAGGGAGATTGATGATGAGGTCTACGATATGGAAACCGTTTCTTCCTACCCTCTTGAGTTCTACAAGGCAGCGATGGAGATGAGAATGCCATCCGATGTTCCCATCCCACGCATTAAGGACCGGCTGGGAAAGGAGGAGCAGTACGCCCAGATTCCTTTCACCCACCACGCATCGTTCATACACAAAGGCCCAACCCGAACATCCTATGTGAAGTTGAACTCCGTTCCTGAGAAGGTCCGGGCAGAGGTTCTTCTCATGAAAAAAATACGGGCAGTGGATATAAGGGATGCGATGGAGCGCCTTGTTTTAAGCCATTTTATTCCAGACCTTTACGGAAACCTGAGGAAATTCTCAAGGCAGGGTTTTAGATGCGTTGATTGCAACGAGAAATACCGCCGGGTTCCTCTCGCGGGGAAATGCCTGAAATGCGGTGGAAGCCTTACGCTCACAGTGCACAAGGGAGGGATAGAGAAATTCCTAGATGTTTCTATGAATATCGTTGAGGAGTTCCAGCTCCCGAACTACCTAAGGCAGAGGTTTCTTCTCCTAAAGAAAGAGATTAAAAATGTTTTTGAAGATGAGCATGTAAAGCAGACCGGGATATCTGATTTCATGTAGGTGTTTGGATGGATGTGAGCGATGCACTTTCCATTTTGCTTTCCAATGAATTCCTCTACTTTCTCCTCTCCGTTATCGGGCTTTCATTCTACATCTACATCGTCTTTTTCTTTTACAAAAGGCTTTCAAAAAGGGATATCGTTGTTTTCAATGATACCCCTTCCGGGGAAAAAGGGGTTTTACAGACCCTGAAAAAAATTCTGGCAGGGTTTTCATTCCTTATAAAAAGCCTTATCCTTACCCCCCTCTATGTTTTTCTTTGGGCCCTTTTCCTAACCTTAATGCTCTCCTTTCTTTCCAGGGAGCATGATGTTAACTATTCCATCCTTATCTCTGCCCTTCTTGTATCCACGACCCGCCTGCTCGCTTATGTGAATGAAGAGGTTTCAATAGAGATTGGAAAACTCATCCCGCTTGTTTTTCTTGCCGCCATCCTTCTTGACCCCTCAGCAATCCTTTCCCCACCGATAAGCCCGTTCGATATTTTTTCTGTTGCCACAACCTCTGCCCCAAAGGTGGCTGTTTTCATGATAACAGTGGAGCTTTTATTAAGGTTCGCTTATGAAATCATAAATTTAATAAAACCCATATTTCGCGTGAGAGGATGAAGGTATACAACACGCTTACAAAAAAACTCGAAGAGTTCTCGCCGCTGGAAGATGGAAAGGTAATCATGTACGTGTGCGGTCTTACGCCGTACGACCACGCCCACCTCGGCCATGCAAGAACCTATGTATCATTCGATGTTATAAAGCGCTACCTCATATACAAAGGATACAACGTAATCCACATCCAAAACATCACGGATGTTGAGGATAAGATAATAAACCGGGCTAAGGAAACGAAAAAGAACCCGCTTGAGCTTTCGAAGGCTTTCCATTCCGAAGCCCTTTCCCTCTTCGATTCCCTCAACATCCTCCGCGCGGACTTCTACCCAGCGGTTTCTGAGCACATCCCGGAGATAATAGAGGCGATAAAGAGGATAATAAAAAATGGGTACGCATATGAAACAGAAACAGGGGTTTATTTCAACGTTGCGAGGTTCAAAAAATACGGGAGGCTTTCCGGCCAGAGGGTAAAGGAGATAGAAGAAAAGCACAGGATAGAGCCTGACCCGACAAAGAAAAATCCGGTGGATTTTGCCCTCTGGAAAAAAACGAAAAAGGGAGAGGAGCCAATAGGTTTTGAGAGCCCGTGGGGGTATGGAAGGCCGGGCTGGCATATAGAATGCTCTGCCATGAGCATGCATTACAGCAATGGAAGAACCTTGGATATACACGGTGGCGCGAAGGATTTGATATTCCCCCACCACGAGAACGAGATCGCGCAGAGCGAGGCTGCTTTCAAAACCCAGTTTGTAAAATACTGGCTTCACACAGGCTTTCTAACCGTTGAAGGGGTTAAGATGAGCAAAAGCCTAGGGAATTTCATAACCATTAAGGATGCACTCTCAAAACATGACCCCCGTTCCATTCGCCTCCTTTTTGTTATGACAAAATACTCAAGCCCGATAGATTACTCTGAGAAGCATGTGGAGGGCGCATCCGCTGCGCTGAAAAGGATTGAGGAAGGGTTTACCCTTCTTCTAGAAGCAGAGAGGAGCGGGAAACCAAACAAGGTAGACCCTGGGTTTAGAAAGGAAATTCATGAGAAAAAAAGTAAATTTTTTGAGGCCATGGATAACGATTTTGATACCGCCGGTGCAGTGGCTTCATTTTTTGATTTCATCACCGCTGTAAATAAACATGCTTCCGGGAACGAAATAGACTACTCTGCATTAAAGATTGCGAAGCAATTTTATAACGATGTTTTCTTTATCCTCGGGATTGAGATAAAAAAGGAAGAGGCCCGGGCAGAGGATAGCGCTATTCTCAACGCAGTCCTAGCCATAAGGGAGGATTTGAGGAAGGCAAGGCAGTTTGAGCTTTCTGATAGAATAAGAAAAATCCTGAGTGAGAATGGGTATGAGATTGTTGATACACCAGAAGGGCCAAAAGTTAGAAAAAAATAAATTGCGGCCGCCGGGACTTCCGCAAGACAAACCGCAGGGGGGCTTCGCCCCCCTTCAGTTTTTCCTTGATTTCCTGATTCCCCCCAAAATTTTTATTCAAATGGGAGGGGGTTACGGAGGATACCTAGAACCTAGGGGGAAACCTCCCCCTGGGTTTGGTTTCGGACCCGGGTCTCGACCGTGGCAGGGTCGTGTCCTACCACTAGACTACGGCCGCTTAGTTCTATTGTTTCTTCCAAAAAATATAAAAACTTTAAACCTTAAAAACCCAAACCAAAAGGAGCGTGAAACGATGAATGAGAATAAAAAAACCAGCCCTCTCCTACCGAGGCCTGTAAATGAGGGTGATGAGCTGGATGTAACCATTGTCAGCAAGGGAAAGAAGGATGGCGATGGAATAGCAAAAACAAAGGAAGGGTTTGTGATCGTAGTTGAAGGAGGAGGACAGGTTGGAAAAACATACCATGTAAAAATAACCCGGGTAGGGCTTACAGTAGCGTGGGCCCAGATTATAAACTGATTACCTCTCCGATTTTTGGCGCTACTGCCTTTATTCCTTCTTTTTCTTCTATTTCTTTCGCAAACTTATCCGGCTCATCCCCATGCACGCAAACAACCAACTCAGGGTTAACCCCTTTTATCATTTTATAAAGGTCCTCTCTCCCTGCATGGGCTGAAAAATCAATGTACTCGGCCGGCAGGTCCACATCCAATTCGTACTCATCAATCTTTATTTTTCCGTAGTTTAAAAGCCTCCAACCGTTTGTTCCCTCAACGCTGTAGCCGGTAAATATTATCTTTGAATTTGGAAGCAGGTTTTTCAGGTATCCTAAGGATGGACCTCCTTCCAGCATCCCAGCTGTTGCTATTATTACGGATGGTTTTTTTGTGGCGCGCGCCCTCTCCCTTGCGTTGGCCACTGTGTTTACGCTCTCAATCGTCTTTTCAAAACCCGGGAAATCTTTTATGTATCCCGGATATTTCAAATAAACCTTGTTTACGCTCGTTCCCATTCCATCAATATACACAGGAATCTCATCATCATACTTTCGGATGACCCTTGCTATCTCCTGAGTCCTCCCGACTGCGAAAGCAGGAAGAAGGACATTCCCTCCGTTCTCAATCGTTTCCCATATCTCCTGCATAAGCTGTTTTTCTGCATCTGTTCTTTTTGGATGCTCCCTGTTGTAGTAGGTTGATTCTATGATAAGCACATGGGATCGCTCCGGTATCTTTGCGCCCTTGTGAAGCTCTGTTTCCTCAATCTTAAAATCACCGGTGTACAGAATGCTTTTTCCGTTTTCCTCCACCCTTATCATCATCGCACCTGCGAGATGGCCCGCATCGATTATCCTTATGGAGAATTCGCCAATCCTCATTATCTGCCCATGGATGGATGGGATCCAGTAGTTTTTCGCTTTTTCAATAGAACTTTTTTTGTACGGAAAATCATACCCCTTTAATTTTGCAAGCTTCAGGCTATCATTCCACAGAATCTCAGCGATGTCTACCGTCGGCGGTGTTGCGTACCATCTCACCTTTCCTTCATCGAAAATGTTCGGCAGATAGCCCGAATGGTCTAGGTGCGCATGGCTTATGAAAACCCCATCCGGCATCCTCGGTAATGGCGCCGGGTAAGCCGGCTTTTCCTCCTTTGTGAATACCTTTACCCCATAGTCAAAAAGAAGGGATGTGCTCTCACCCTCAAGAAAAAATGCGCTCCTCCCAACTTCTCTTGCTGCTCCTAAGGAATACAATTTCATGCTTTCTATTTCTCACTAGTATTTATAATTATTTGGTTATTTGGCTGCTTCTCCATCCAACCAAGCAATAGCACCATTCCTAAAAGTGTGGCGCCGCTTGCTGTATAATAGATAATATCCTTTGCGGTTCCCAGCACGTCTTTTCCTTTTGGGTATAAAACATCTACCTTCCTTCCCATTCCCTGGCCCATGTAATCTTCAAGAAGCGTTGGGTCTTTCATTAAGGCAAGCCACATCGCCCTTTCAAGATCTCCTCCGGGCTTTGCATAAGGATACGCTCTCTCAACCGTTCCTATTCCAATCTTTCCATCGCCAAGCGCATCCTCTATAAGAATCCTTCTCGCAACTGAATCTGATTTAAATTCATTTGCAGAGCTGAATGGTTGTTTCGGTGTTGCCGCATTAATTTGCGCACCAATTAGTAAAGACGTTATAAGTTTCTTCATGTTATAATTTATGGATTGTTAGTTTTTTAAACCTTTGTGTTTTTATTTTTTTCAAAAAGTATTTTTGAGGTGGTTAGAATGGCTGGGGAAGAAATAGAAGTCCTCTTGAAGGAAAAAAGACTTTTCGTGCCTTCTGAAGAGATTGTCCGCGAGAGCAACGTAAAAAAATGGATGGAAAGGCACGGAATAAAAACATACGAGGAACTGCTCGAAAAAAGCCAGGATATCGAGTGGTTCTGGGGAGAGGTTGCAAAGGAGTTCGTTGAATGGTACAAAAAGCCAAAAAAGGTTCTTGAATGGAACCCTCCGTATTCAAAATGGTTTGTGGGTGCGAAATACAACATCGTGCATGATGCGCTAGACAAGCAGGTTAAGCTAAGGCCAAACAAGGTCGCGTACATATTCGAAGGTGAGCCTGGGGATGTACGCAGGATAACATACAAGGAGCTTTATAAAGAGGTAAACAGGCTTGCGAATGCACTCAAAAGAATAGGGGTGAAAAAAGGAGACAGGGTTTCCATCTACCTCCCCATGATTCCAGAACTTCCTATCGCGATGCTTGCATGCGCAAAAATCGGCGCGGTTCATTCTGTGGTTTTCTCTGGTTTCAGCTCAGGCGCGCTCCGAGACAGAGTGAACGATTGCGAGGCAAAGGTCCTGATTACATGTGATGGATTTTGGAGAAGGGGAAAGGTTGTGCCCCTCAAGCATCAGGCGGAAGAGGCGCTCAAGGAAACTCCATCTGTGGAGAAGGTCATAGTTTACAAGCGAGCCGGGCTTGATATTCCTTGGAAAGAGGGAAGGGACCTTTGGTGGCATGAGATTGTTGAAAAGGAAAGCGAGGAATGCGAAACAGAAAAAATGGATGCAAACGACCTCCTCTACATACTTTACACCTCAGGAACAACGGGCAAGCCAAAGGGAGTGATGCATAGGCATGGTGGGTATGCTGTTGCGATTGCCCTCACCCTCCACTGGATATTTGATTTAAAGGAGAGCGATATATGGTGGTGCACAGCGGATATAGGATGGGTAACCGGTCACAGCTATGTCGTTTACGCCCCTCTCATGCTCGGTGCAACCTCGGTCATTTACGAGGGCTCCCCGGACTACCCAGAGCCAGATAGGTTTTGGAGCATAGTGGAAAGGTTAAAGGTAACAGTTTTCTACACCTCCCCAACTGCGATAAGGATGTTCATGAAGTTCGGGGAGAGCTGGGTAAAGAAGCATGACCTCTCTTCCCTCCGCCTTCTCGGCACTGTCGGTGAACCGATAAACCCAGAGGTTTGGATATGGTACCATAAGCATATTGGCAATGGCCGCTGTCCGATAATGGACACCTGGTGGCAGACCGAAACAGGAGGGTTCTGTATCTCCCCTCTCCCGATTACACCTCTCAAGCCAGGCTCGGCCGTAAAAAACCTTCCAGGTTTCTCAGCAGCTGTGTTTGACGAAGAAGGAAAGCCGACAAAGCCTGAAGTTGGCGGAAACCTCGTTCTCCTTAAGCCCTGGCCATCCATGCTCCTTGGCCTTTACAAAAACCCGGAAAAATACAAAGAGGTCTACTGGTCGAAATACCCGAATATTTACCTTACGGGCGATGTTGCGAGGGTAGATAAGGATGGATATTTCTGGATAATGGGAAGGGCTGATGATGTTCTGAAAGTCGCAGGGCACAGACTGAGCAACGCTGAGCTTGAGTCAGTGCTCGTTAAGCACCCTGCAGTTGTTGAGGCCGGTGTTGTAGGAAAGCCGCACGAGATAAAAGGCGAGAGCATAGTGGCCTTTGTTATATTAAAAAAAGGAGTTAAGGAATCAGAAGAATTGAGGAACGAGCTTAAGGAGTTTGTTGCAAAGGAAATCGGAAAGATAGCGAGGCCTGATGAACTATATTTTGTAGATGACCTTCCAAAAACCCGCTCCGGAAAAATCATGCGCAGGGTTATAAGGAATAAAATCACCGGCCAGCCGGTCGGGGACCTTTCCACGCTCATGAACCCTGAAGCCGTTGAACAACTCGAACACGCAAGATAGCTACATCTCCTTTCCATCTTTTAATTTTCTTACTTTGATTTTTCCCTTCTCATCAATTTCTAGGATAACAAAAGTTTCAGGCCCTCCTTCACTGCTCCCTCCCCACGAACCTGTAGCGCTTCCAGGGTTAACAAACAAAACTCCATTATACTCCTTCACATCCAATTTGTGCGTATGCCCATGCACCAAAACATCCACACCCATTTCCTTTGCAATCCTAAAAAGCTGCTCTATGTCCCCTCTTGGATGGACCTCTGTTCCATGCACCAAACCAATCCTTTTTCCGTTCGCCTCAATGGTTTCTCTTTTCGGAAGCTCCGCATTATCCATATTCCCCTTCACGCATTTTACTGGGGCAATCATAGACAGGAACTGCATGGGCATTTTCGATGTAAGGTCGCCCGTGCAGAGGATAAGGTCCGGCCTTTCCTTTATGATAATTTTTCTTATCCATACTGGTATATCGTTTGCTCTTTCAGGAATGTGGAAATCCCCTATACAAACAATCTTCACTTCATTCACCCAAAATTTTTATTATGTTTTTTCTCCCCTTCTTTATTCTTTTAACATAGCCAAGGGCTTCAAGCTCCCCAACAACCAAGCTTGTTTTGCTCTCAGTCCATTTCAAAATTTCCCTTAGCTCCTTCTGCTCAAGCCTCCCTTCGTTTTCCTTTAATATTTTTAAAACAGCCCTTCCGTCCTCATCTATCTCTGCTTTCTCTTCTTCCTCCTCTTTTTTCTCTACCCCTTCCTTTCCGCCTTTGCTCAGGAAATGGCCAACAAGAAATACAATAATGCCCACAACAATCAGAGCGGCATAGCAGAGCAAGGTATTCCTTTTTTCAGGCATTTCAAAAATGCCCATCTCTCCGCTTGAGTCAGGAACGGCTTCAAACTCGCTTGGATAGAAGAGGATAAGGTCGTATTCTGTATCGCTGTTTATGGATATCTCATCCTTGCTGTAAAGAGCCACCTTTCCATTCTCTAGATAGTATGCTTCTATTGTGTAGTTTCCTTCAGGAAGTTCTACGGAATAGTTATTGCTTGCAACAAATTTTGCGTAGTGCGTGCCGCTTATCTCAACAACAACATTTTCTAAATTTTCAAAATTGTTTGCTGAGTATATCTCTCCATGAAGCGTGTGTGCTGAGACAACGCACAGCGCAAAAATAAAAAACAAAATTTTTTTCATTCCGCCCACCACATTTCTAAGGTTTGCAGGGGATGGGACTCTCAAGCCCTTTTCCGGTGAAGCGCTTTTAGGCAGCCCGAAAAGGGCTCTTTGAACCCATGAACCCACTAAGGGACTGGCTCCTGAAGCCAGCGCCTTTGACCGCTTGGCGACCCCTGCTAAAAGAATTTTTGTGCAAACCTTTCAAAAACCTTTCGAAAGCTTTCAAATAAGTTTCTTTTTAAATACCTCAATTCAAGCAAAAGCGGTGAGAAAATGAAAAAGTTGTTTATTGGTTTGTTGTTGTTTGCGGTGCTTGGTTTAGTCGCCGCGGCTGACAACGAGACATTTGGAAAGGATGTGAGGCAGGCTGTGATGGAGATGCATGCAGCCCAGCTTGAGTGCAGGGTTGATTTTCTAGTGACGATGCTTGAGCATTCAGAAGAATACACCGGAGAGAGCTACAGCGAAATCATAGGCAACCTTGAATCGAGCATGGATGAGGTTAAGCAAGCAGCGGAGGAAAACAACTTCGATGCATTCCTTGATGCTGTAAGCAAAACAAAGGGCTATTTCAGGGAAGCAGTCCAAACAATACACGATGCGAGGATTGAGGCGTTGCAAAACGCAGGCGAAAACAAGTCCGAACTAATAGCGCAAATGAAGGAGGATTTTGATTCTGCACGCAAAGAGTTCGTTGACTGCCATGTTAAAGCAACGAGGAACAGGATAAGCGCAGAGGTTCAAATGAACATGGAGTGGATGGAACAGGCTAAGAACAACATAAAAAACCTAAAAGAAAAAGGGTATGAGACAAACAAGCTTGAGGATATTGTGGATGAAGCTGAGAAAAACACAGAGGATATGGAGAAAATAGCTGAAAAAGAACAGGATGTTGACAAGCTGCTAGAAGAAAGGAGGGCACACTGGGAGCACCACCTTTACCTCTGGGCGGAATATCATAGCGAGAGGCTGAACCTCTTCTTAGACAGGATCGCCGAGAAAACAGATGGATATGAAGGACAGGTGCAGGAGATAAAAGACATTCTAGATAAGGCGGTGAGCATCGGTGATGATGAGTACTACAACTTAGAGGAGTTTAGAGAGGCAAGATCCTTGATCCTCACTGCCTCTGAAAAAATAAGGGCTTTGATAGATGAGATAAAGACCGGGAAGGGTGAGGGTTCATGAAGCTCCTTCCCTTACTTGCCGTAGCCATTCTCCTTATTTTTGCAGGGTGCATAAAAACAAATGGAACCGAAACAGCAGGTGCGGGTCAGGTGGAAAAAACACAAGAACAAAAGCAGGAAGTCCAAAAGCAGGGAGGAGTGGACTTGGGCATAAGCAACTCTGATCTGCAGATAGATGACCCTGGGCTCGACCCAACAACAGATTCCTCAGAGGACTTAGAAAGGCCATAATCTCTTTATCTCCTTTTATTTTTTCTCTATCATTTTTTTTAGAATTATTTTTCTTATCTCCTCAAGCGCGAATTTTGCGTCCTCGCTCAAAAGCTCCTTTCTCTCTTCCCACAAATCCACCTCTTCCTTTGTTAAGTGGGTGTAGAGGACATCCCCCTCTTTGATATCCTTGTTTAGGACAATCTCATCAATACTTATGGCAACCTGCATCCCCTGGCATGCCTCTGGCAGGCTTTCTTTTTTCTCCTGCACGCTCTTTATCTCTCCGAGCAGATTCCCCTCTTTATCCATGACCTTTGCCCCTGGCTTTATCTTCCCGTCCAAAACCTCAACCCCAAAAATAGCGGGTTTTGAAACCCTGAAGCAACAGCCCGGAAGGAATTTTATTCTTGCCGGATAGTTTAGTTTTGCAAACATCTCCCTTTTTTCTTTCTCCTTCTCCTCTTTCACCCATTCCTCGTAATTCTCAACCAACCTGTAGATGATGTTGTTTTCAATAATCTTTACCCCCTCATCCTCAGCAAATTTCAAAACATCCCTCTGCGTTCTCGTGTTGAATGTGAGGATTGCCCCAAGGTATCTGTTCTTTTCAGAAATGCTTTTTGCAAACAAAACATCCTCCTTGCTTACATTCCCTATACCAACTTTCGCTATGGGGATGCCATGTTCCTTAAGAAGGGCTATGAGCGCCTCAGCGCTTCCTAAGGAATCCGTTTTCAAGCACACCCCCAGCTCAGAGCTTTCAAAAACTATGCTTCTGAACTGTTTTTTTAACTCCTCTTCATCAATCGCACCAACAACCCCGAAAGGAGAGCCGGGTATCGCGCCCTCAAGGTCCGGGGCGATTATCTTCACTCCTGCCGCTGCAACAACCTTATCCATAGGGTTTGGGGCGAGCAAACCCCTTACCCTTGTTTTTTTAACGCCGGAGTTTGTTAGGAGATAGAACTCGTCCCCAACTTTCAAAACACCATCGTATATTATCGCATCGATGGTTTTTCCAACCCCCCTTTCTTCCTTTACCTCTATTATACTTCCCCTAGCAGGTTTGTTCCTATCTATGTAGAGCTCCTTTTCCAGGTATTTCTGGCTCAGGCCCGCGACCAGCAGAAGCAGCTCGGCAAGCCCTTCATGGGTTTTTGCAGAAACCGGGATGATCGCAACCTCCTTAGAAAAATCACTAACCCTGTCAAACCTCTCACTATTAAACCCATGCTCCCCGAGTTTTGCAACTATTGAGTATACCCTCTCATCAAGTTTCGCTTTCACATCCTCTCTCTGCTTTTCGATGCTTTCAAGAAAACTTTTTGTATTCTGTTTATTCCATCCGCTCAAAACATCTATTTTGTTTGCTGCGATTACAAACGGCGTTTTGTATCTTCTAAGGATGTTTATACTCTCAATGGTTTGGGGCATGAACCCCTCGTTTATATCAACCACTAATATTGCAATATCCGCTATGCTCCCTCCCCTATCCCTCAGGTTTGTGAATGCCTCATGCCCCGGCGTGTCTATAAACAAAAGGCCTGGTACAACAAGCCTCACCCTTAGTTTTTCCGCGAGCCCTTTGCTCAGGTTTTCAATATCTTTCTTCGAGATGTAGCTCGCCCCTATCATCTGCGTAATCCCGCCCGCCTCCTTCTCCGCAACCCTCGAGCCTCTTACTGCATCGAGTAGGCTGGTCTTACCATGATCCACATGCCCAAGAACAGCGACAATCGGCGAGCGTATCTCGTGCATGAGTTATTTTTTCGCCATCTCTTTTTTAAGTATTCCCCTCCTTTTTCTGTTCTCCTCCATCATGTTTTTTATAATTCTGTAGACCCTTTTCCAGTTGCATCTGCAAAGGTTTGCCGGCATGTTCAAACCCGCAGTCCCCTGAATTTCAATAAAACAAAAATTTCGCGAATACTGTATCCCGCCTCTCTTCACACCCGCATTTTTTGCCCTTCTCATGAACTCCATCGCCGCTTCCATGCTTTTGCAAAAAACATGAAGGATGAATGGCTCAACCCTTAACCAAAGGATTTTTCTTCCTTTATACCCCTCAATTGCTTTTTCTATCTCTTCTACTCTTGGGAGGGAGTGCCATTTTTTGTAGTGCCTCGCCTCTCCTTTTGTCGTTCCTTCCAAGAGCAGGATTCTCCCTGCACAGCTAGAGCTTGTGATGTACTCCTCTTTTTTGTTTATCTCATTCACTACATCTAGAATTTCCTCGTCCACCTCTCCTCGCCCAACCGCTTTCTCAAAATTCTTTATTTTCTGTTCCCTGAATTTTTCCCAATCCATAATTCTCACGAAAGAAATAGCCCCGAGCGGATTTTCCAGCCCTTTTTCGCTGAAGCGCCTTTTGCGAAGCAAAAAGGGCTCTTCGAACCGCTGTCGAGAGGTCCAGAGCCTCCCATCCTTGACCGCTAGACGACGGGGCTTTAATTTTTATTTTTACAGAGTTAAGTTTAAAATATATTCTAGTGTGTTTGCCTCCTCCTCATTCCTCATAAGAAAAACAGGAACTCCGGCTTTGCTTCCTGCTATAAAATCCCACTTACTATCTCCTACAAACAGGCTCTCCTTTTTCTGAACCCCACCCTTCTTTATTGCCTCTTCAACAATTCCCGGGAGTGGCTTTACTTCATAAACATCATCCCTCCCAATAACATACCTAAACCTATCTCGTATCCCAATCTCTTTCAGAACCCTTTCTATTGTGCTGTGGCAGTTGTTCGAAACAATACCCAAAATTTTTTCATCAAGCTTTTCTATAAGCTCAACAGCATACCCCCTCTTTTTCACCTTTCCTTCTTCTATAGCTTTTCTCTCCCATCTCTCAAAAATCTTATCCATCTCTTTTTTATATCCCCCAAACTCCTTTATCCTAAACGGCATTTCCCAAAGAGAAAACTTTTCTTCATCTCCTACTCTTATCCCCACCCCTTTAATATATTGGATTATCTCCTTTCTTGCATTCGCCCAGTCAACATTCAAATCAACAATCGTATTATCCAAATCGAATATAACATGCCTAAACATATTACCGCCTTCTTTGGCAACTCGAGAAAGATAGCCGGGGAAGGGAATCGAACCCCTCTATGCCGGTTTCTTCAAAACCTTTACCCGGAGCAAAGCTGCAATACCATAAGGGCACAGCACCTACATGGGTTAGGTGCCCACTCGCCGCACCCCCTTCCTTCCACCTAAAGGCGAAAGGGGTTGATAAGGGCACAGCACCTACATGGGTTAGGTGCCCACTCGCCGCACCCCCTTCCTTCCACCTAAAGGCGAAAGGGGTTGATAAGGGCACAGCACCTACATGGGTTAGGTGCCCACTCGCCGCACCCCCTTCCTTCCACCTAAAGGCGAAAGGGGTTGATAAGGGCACAGCACCTACATGGGTTAGGTGCCCTTATTCTGCAGCCGGCCGCATCGCCACTCTGCCACCCCGGCTGGTAATATCCTTCAAACAAAAAATATTTAAATGCAATATTCCTAGTTTATGCGTGAGGGTCGGGTCGTATGCGTTGGTTTTGCCATTGTTTTTACTATTGTTTTTGCTAACCGATGAATTCCCAGAGCTTAAATACATGGATGAAGTTCTTAATGCTGTAATCAACATAAGCGACTCCCCTGAAATCTCTGACCAGTTTATCCAAACCCAACTAGAGCCGGATGATATCCTTCTCAACTTTACAGATACATCCCAGCAAAATTCTGTTTTTGTAAATGCTAATGAGAGTGCGGGCAATGTTAGCGATGGAGAAAGCAGGGATGGTTTTGTACATGTTGAAGAATATCTAAACATAAGCGAGAATGAAAGCGAATTGGAATCGAGTGAGGGAAATGAGAGCGAGGAGTTCATAAACATTGATGATTACTTTTTTTATGAAGCAGAAGGCATTCTTGAAAACCTTTCTCTGGATTCTTGCGATGAATGTCTCTACTATCAGTTTTTGGAGAGTGAATGGTTTGGGATAGAAAAACAGACATCGGTCTCCCTCATTTCTCCTGAAGATAACTACAGCGAGGCATGCGACCCTTGTTTGGTTGAGTTTTCTTGCTCTGCGTCCGGGGAAAGAAAAATTGTTTCCCTCTCCCTGTACGTTGTAAACAGCAGCGAAGAGTTCTTTTTAATAAACACAACCCCGATTTCTGAAAAAAGAGCTTCTGCCTCTTGGGTGGTTCCTCTTCCTCCTGATGAGTACTACTGGAACTGCCTTGCGGTGGATGAGAACGGAAACCAGACATGGGGGGAGAAGAGGGCCCTTCAAATAAACAAAACCGAGGGAATCAAGTTTTTCATACATGGGCCTGATGGAAAGGAGATCCCAGCCAACATATCTGCTTTCAAAGAGAACTCTGAGGTTTCTCTCGCAGGTGTGCGTAAGAATGAAAAATACGACATTGCCATCGTCCCAGGGTTTGTTGAAGGGAAGCCCGGAACCCTTGTTCCTGTCGTTCCGATTCAGGAGATAAGGTTCAAAGATGTTGTCCTTTCTAATAGTTTTGAGCTTGGGCTTTCTTCCATCCAGCCGTCTTCTCTTCCTTTTGGAAAAAACATCAGGCAGGCGTATGCAATAGACCCAACAAAGATTAACTTCTCCTCTGGGGAATTTACAGTGCGCGCAAAAGGCATAACCCTTCTTAAATGCGCTGATTGGGATTTCTCAAGCAACCTATGCAATGGGGAATGGATAGAGGTAATGAACATAACCCCGGGCGAGCTCTACACTGTTCCATTCAACTCCTCAGACCCTGCCTATGCAGAATACGATGCAGATTATGGCGCCCCCAGATGCAACAACTACTCTTCGCCATGCATCGCAAACTCTTCCCTTCTAATGTCTCGTGATTCTCTCGCGACACCAGAGCCAAACCAACCGAATACGGTTGATTCGTGCACAGATGGTACTTCAGGAACATACATGACGGATGAGTCTGTTGAGAACATAACGATAGAAGACCTTAATGGAGGTTCTTTTAACGCAGGGGATTGGGTTAGGGTGAGTGCATGGGTTTATTGCTGGGATGGGGCAAGCGATAACATAAATTTTGTGTACTCAAATACCTCTGCCTCCCCTGTTTGGCGGGTTGTGAATTACACAGACCCTTGCCCAGGCCCTGGCTTTGTGGAAGTTAGCACTGTTTTCCAGCTTGACAATGTTTCTGGAAATCATGCCGTTCGCGTGATAAACCAGTACAATGGGGTTACAACTGCAACGTGCGGAACGGGTGCATACGATGATAATGATGATGTTGTTTTTCCTGTGAACGGAACTGCACCCTCTCCTCTCTATGGCCAGGATGGAATTATTGCATACCGTTCGAATACAGGAACGAATACGCTTAACTCCCCAAAGATAAGGTTTTGGAATGCATCTGCAAACAACGGAAACGGTGGATGGGGCTCTGAGATTGAGCTTCCTTCTGCCGGCTCTCCAGTTCGATGGGCTGTTGTGAAGTGGGCTCGTGCTCTTTACAAAATTGCAGTTATAACATTAAGCGACGATGGATACCTTGATGCATATGTTTGCAACAATGACTGCACAAATGTTGGAAACTGGTTTTATTCCTCTAACATAGGTTTTGTCGGTGCCACTCCTACGCAAAGAAGGTTTGATTTTGAGTTTGAGAGCAACACAGGAGACCTTATTGTTGTTTACGGAGTGTCAAGCGCAGTCACAACGCGAGACCTTGCGTACAAGGTTCTTCCTGCAAACAGAACAACATTCACAGGAATTTCTGAGCAGTACATAGATGATACAGGCCACGCCACGGATATACAGTATACTTGGATAAGAATGGATAGAAAGCCTTTGGATTCAAGCGAAGAGCTTATTGTTGTTGGTTTTGACAGTACGGACAGTGATATAAACGCGTGGGTTTGGAATGGAAGCGCTTGGGGAAATCAAATAGAAATCTCTAACGCAGCGACAGCAACCGGAGGATATGAGGCGCTTGCAGTGAGATACGCTGCTGATGGAAGCAAAGGAATGGCAATAGGTGGAAATGGAACAGTTGGAAATGTAAATACAAGGTATTGGGACGGCAGTGTATGGTCAGCAACAATCACTTTTGATGTTGATCCAGGAGATGTTGTTGATGTGCGGTGGGCAAACCTTAAAGCGGACCCTGCAACTGATGATTTGCAGGCCGTATTCATCGATAGCGGTCGAGACCTTACAACAGCATACTGGAGCGGAACTACTTGGGCAGTTACTTCAAATATTGATCAAGCAGTAGATAACGCAACAGCAAGATGCGCTGATTTTGCATGGGATGTAAAAGGCGATCAGGGATATCTTGTTTGGGATAGAGATGGCGCGGGAACAACATTATCATATAGGCTTTGCACCCCTCAATGTACAGGTACAACCCAAACAACCTCAACATATGCAGGCACCGGTGCATGGATTACTATGTTCACTCCACCAATAACGATGCTAAGCAATACACGTGTTAGAACACTTAACGCAAGGCTGAACAGCAATTATGACATTGGCTCTTTTGTTGAGAATACCTCAACCCCAACCTTCTACAATTATGGAGATAGCGCGATTACAGCAGATACTACTGTTTCAACCTATGAGGCATATTCTATTGCGTTCAACATAACAGATTCCATTCCCCCATCAATTAATTTTACTCCTCCGACGCCTGCGAATGACAGCACCGTAGGCGTTGATTGGGTTTTCATAAACACATCCATAACCGACAATATCCAGGTTTATACAGCAATTCTTGAATGGAACGGAACAAACGAAACAATGAATTACACGAACAGCACGAACTGGTACAAGAATAAAACAGGACTTGCCCAGGGCTCTTACACATACAGGGTTTGGGCAAGGGATTTGGCTGGAAACTGGAATGTCAGCGAGACGAGAACAGTTCATATTTTACACTCTGGTTGTGTAGGCCAGACAACCACATTTACATGTGGCCAGACAATCACAGAATCCTGCACAATTACAACCAATCTTTCTTCAAACGGAACCTGCTTTACCATTACTCAAAGCAATATCGTTATCAATTGTTCTGGTCTCTCAATTAGAGGGAATACCTCTGGGTATGGTGTTTATGTAGAAAACGCGAGCAATTTCTCGCTTGTGAATTGCGTAATCGGAAACTTCTCATCCAGCGTTTATGTGATGAACACGAATAACTCGCTGTTCCAGAATAATACGCTGTTCAATTCGCAGTATGGATTCTTTATGGATCCGTCTTACAACAATACGATAATAGAGAATCAAATATTTAATAACTCGCAATATGGCCTCTATCTCATAGATTCGCACAACAATACACTTCGCAATAATTCTTTTGAGAATAATACGAACACAGGATTGTATTCGATCAATTCAACAAATAATACTGTAATATTCAACAGATTTAGAAACAATACTGTAGGTGCATACTTTTCTAATAATCTTCTCACGAATTTCTCTTGGAACAATATTAC